>ULYU01037172.1_pt1 | contig 11790 bp, 9 predicted proteins | sample 1962481 | NCBI WGS metagenome assembly ULYU01 (sample SAMEA4835872, study PRJEB28245) | human gut metagenome | biome: gut microbiome; material: fecal sample | place: Denmark | collected 2008 | reverse complement strand
GCCTCACCCCATCGTCCGCCATCCATCGGATTGCGCATCCACATCGTCCGCCGCCATCCATCGGATTGCCACATCGTCCGCCATCATCATCTGATTGCGCCAACGGCGCGATGCGAAAACCGCCGAAGAGCGGTTTAATATGTTAGCACGGGGTTGGCTCGCCTACCCCGTGACGCCAACGCATCACCCATCTACCGCCGAAGAGCGGTTGTATAACCGCCACCCATCGGTTTGCCTCGCCCCGTGACGCCTTGCGCCATACGCAGAGAGCGGAGCCTCCGTTTCCCGGAAGCCCCGCTCTTCGCCTTAATCAATTATTGTTTTCTTACAGCATAACTTTCTGTGCCTTGCCGTCGACAACAACCACATAGACACCCTTGTCAAGGCGAACCTCGCCCATGCCGCGGAATGCCAATTGTCCGGCTACGGTGTAGACTGCAAACGTCTTGTCGCCCTCAACGCGGATTACGCCGTTGGCTGCAACAACCTTAGCTGCCTCTGTCTCAACCTCTGCTACTGCTGATGTCGAACCTTCTGATGGTGTGAAATACATGACGTCAAGTTCTGAGTTTCCGACACCATTTTTCAACACGAAATTCAAATGGAATGCCTGAGGAGCTTCTCTATTGCTAATGCTTTTTGTCGAAGTGCCCACAAATGAGCCATCTTCCTGCGCATTAATCATGAAAGAGTCTATTTCGTGCAGTATGACCCATGCGTTATCTACGGTTTCCGCACCTTCATCAACCGTAACCTTAAACGTCACTGTGTTGTCGGCATTCACTGTCAAAAGAAGCCTGCCATTAGGAGCGAATGTGTTTGAACCAACATGTTCATGTTTTGTCCAGTTCTTTGAAGTGAAATCGAACGAATGATAAAGCACTTCACGGTCCGGCGTTTCCAGAGTGGTAAAATTAACTGTTCTGCTCTCGCCGGCATTGCCTGCTGCGTCGGCAATGGCAAGTGTCAGATTGTAGGCAGTATTTGCCGTAAGTCCGTTCAACACGATTGTCTGATTTGAGCCGTCGGCTTTTACTGTTTTCTTCACCTCAGCAAATCCATTATCACCTGTCAGAGTAATGACGGCGATGCCTGAATCATCTGTCACATTAACCACAATTTCAGCAGTCTTGTCCGTTACTTTTTCTACCACTGGATCTACGCCCCATTCCGGAGCCTTAGTATCTGTGGCAATAGGATCGTTTGACGCTCCTACCTTATATGTTGTAAGAATCTTTGTCCTGGAAAAAGCCCCTTCCCCTTTAGGAAATAGGCGGAAGAAGAACTGACCAAAAGCCAGGTCTTTCTCCAATGTCTTACCTTCTGGAAGCACTTCACTCAACTTGATTGTATACTCATTTGCCTTGCCAGTTGCCGTCATTACCTTGTTGTCAACTTGACCGTCATTTCCAATTAAAGCGCAGAATTTAAGCGCCGCTCCATCAGGAAGTGCTTCTGACAATTCTGCGGTAACAATCACTTCATTATATCCTTCCAGCGTTTCAGCCTTCCAATTGATTTGCGGTGCCACCTCTTTTCCATCAACTTTTGCCTTTTCTTCCCAATCGTTGGGATAGAATACGCCATAGTAAGTTGCAACGACTGCTGCCTGTGCTGTCGTTGTAAACGTTACTGTTTTAACATCTCCAACATTGCCAGCCATATCCTTAACGCGAACGTAATATGTATAGTCTGTTTTTGGCGACAGTCCTTTCAACGCAATTTCTGTAGTTTCATTTGCTTTTCCGTTTACTGTTGCCTCCAATGTCGCAAAATCCGCAGTCTTTGACACTTCGTATGTCAGCGTCGTTGAGACATTGTCATTAGCATTGACCGAAATCGTTGCCGATGTTGAGTTTGCTACGGCAGTCGGGTCCGACACCCATGCCGGAGCCTCGGTGTCCTCTGCTGTGTTTTCTTCTCCCGCCTTATAAGCAATATTATTCGTTACAATATCCCCGACACCCTCAATCGTCAATTTTAAAAAGAACCACGTTTCATGTCCTTTTTCAAAACCAAATGCGCCTACAGTGGTTCCCGACAAAGTATATGTTCCGTCTACCGATTGCGGTACTTCTATTTTAGTTTCACTAAAGCCATGCTCTGCAAAGAAATATGCATTAATGATTTTTTTGTCACAAGGAACGGTAAACTCAAAATTAAGTTTCTTCGTACTTTCAATATAAGTCAAAGAATAATCCACATCACTCTCCAACCCGTTGTCTTCACTCCAGTCGCTTGATGTGATTTTACCAGAGTAGGTTTGTGCGCTTGCCACACTTGCCGCAAAGGTTGCGAAAGCGAGCAACGCCATTTTTAATAAGTTCTTTTTCATTTTCATTTGTATAAATTTTAATGTTTGTTTTATTTATATCCCTATTTCACTACAAATTTCACTACCGCATTGCCTTGACGGGCAATGTAGAGTCCTGGCTGCCAACCTGCGGTCGAAACCTCGGTTGCCTCTGTGTTGGCAACCATCTGACCCATCATGTTGAAACCACGATGCGTGAGGCTGCCGTCGTGCGGAGCGTCGTGCCGTTTGGACGCAAATCAAGATATGCCGAATTGTTGTCAATCCCCGTATGCTCTGCCGCCATTGATGCCGTGCCGAGCAGTAGGCTGGCTGCAATAACGGTGAATAAGCTTTTCATACGAATAAATTTTAATCTGTTGGTTTTATGTTGTAAATTTACGCGCATCGCGCGCGATGTGTTCATTTTATTACTCAATAAAAACTCACAAACCACTACAACAAAAACTTAACAATAAAAGCCAAACCTCTAATATTTAGCGGTTTGGCTTTGTTTTTCACATTTTTCAAACCACGACATCCGATTTCTGTTAAAAAACTGCGTGCAAACCGCCGTTTTCACTGCGGAAAACGCGCCGTCGGCTGCCGTCACAGGGCTACGTGTATCCAGCGGCCGCCCTGTTCCCACAGCAGTTCGGTGTGGGGAAGCGACTGGAGGATGCGCATCAGTTCGGCGTTGCGGCCGCTGCGGGTGTCGAGGTCGGCGGCGCGCCCCTGCAGATGATATGAGCGACGCGCTCCGCCCACCAGTCGGTTCACCGCGCAGTTGCGGTAGCCGCTGTTGACGTAGATTGGCGCGCCGAGGCGTTCTCTTGCGGGGTCGAGCACGCGCTCGGCGAGACGGCGCAGGTTTTCCCGCTCCACGGCACCGGGATTGTTGGCTATGCCGTGGCCGATGGCGGTGTCTGAATGTGTAAGTTCTTCAATGGTAAAATGTTTCATTTCTTCAAGTTTTTAAGGTTGTTGATAATTTTGGTTAATTTCTCATTGTCGGCGGCGGATTCGAGCAGGTCGAGCAACGCGCCTACATCGGTGCGCTCCTTGTCGCTGCCTTTCTCAAAGATGCTTTTCACCTCTATCCCTGCCATGCCGAGCGACCCGAGAAGCGTGAACAGCGGCACGGTGGGCACGGCATAGCCTTCAACTGCGCGCATAAACCACGCGCCGGCTATCTGCATGGCATCGACAACGGTAAGCACCACAAGCACGTTGTAGTAGCGCGCCAGCTTGTCGACGGTGCGGCGGAGCGAGCGGCTGCGTGTTGCCTCGCCGCGCTTACGGGATTTGCTGATGCCGCTTGCCATGTCGGCGCCCACCGAGGCGAGAACGAGCACATACTCCGTAACCACCACACTGAGAAGCCACCACAGCCGGCTCCATTCCATTTCAATAAAATTGTTTTCCATAGCATTTCGTTTTTACGTTTTATGCAAAATTAAACTCCTTTCCGCAGCCGTGACCGCGAAAAGGAGCAACCATCCTTGATTATTTTGTTTTTATGTCTTATCCACGTTTTGTGGTGTCGGGCTTGGCGCCGTATTTCGCCTTGTCGAGAGCCACCTGTTCGGGACTGCGGAGCACGGGCAACTTCATCACCGTGGCACTGTCGACATACACGTCGGTGTTGCCGCGCCACGGCATTTTCATTGAATAGCGCACGTAGTCTACAAGCAGCACGCTGTCGCCGCGCATGGCTTTGTAGATTTTCTCGCCAAGTTTCTGGTCGCGCACGGAAAAATGAAAAATCAAGTCATTTGCGTCGGTCACTCGGTCGGGATAGTCGGTGACCATAGTGCATTCGTAGGAGTCGAACAGCAGTCCGCTGCTGAGTTCCACCTTCACGAGATAGCCGCGCACACAGCCTTTGTCCACTTTCTTCGACACGAAGAGTATGTTGACAACTATCGCCGCCACTACAAGAAGCGTGCCGGCAATGATTATCCGGCGCCACCGCCGACGGCGGCGCTGACCGTTGGTCACGATAAAGTCTTCGCGGTATTGCTCTTCCTCCGGCACTGCCGGCGCGGCTTGCGCCTCGGGCTGTGCGGGTTGCGCCTCGTCGTCGCGTTCTTCTGCCGGACGCTCGTCCTCATCGAAATAATCGTCTATTCTAAGTGCCATCTCTTAGTTCCCTTCTTTTGTTTTATTCATCAATATGTAGACGTAGGAATAGATTCCCAACGCTATCAGCAACAATGTCTGTGTGCCCCAAACGAGCATGGCAAACGCGGTGGCGTTGGCGTCGGGACGATTGATCGAGAACGTGCCTACTCCGTAGAGCGACAGGCCGAAGATTATCGCAATGTGCCATGCGCCGAGGCCTCCGTTGGTGGGTATGCCCATCGAGATGCTACTCAGCACGAAGCACACCAGTGCGCAAACAATGCCGAGGTCTTTCGTAAACGGAAAGGCAAAGAAGCAAACGTAGAGCTGCGTGAAGTAGCAGCCCCAGATGAGAAGCGTGTAAAACAGAAACCAGCGCTTGCCTTTCATCTTTGTTATGCTGTAGAAGCCTTGCCACAGTCCGGCGATGGCATTGTCGATTTTCTGGATAAACGCGAAGTGCTTGCCCAATTTGAACAACGCTACAACGAGTCCGGCGACGACTGCCACTCCTATCCATGTGACGGGCGATGTCACGGTATTGAATATGCCGTCCTTGACCTGAGGGAAGGCATCAAAAAACTTGTCGAACGCAGACCACGCAAGACACATCGTCACAAGGGTCAACGTCAGAACGGTGACGGTGTCCGACAGGCGGTCGGCCACCATCGAGCCTACCACTTTGGTAAACGGGGCTTTCTGGCGACGCGAGATGTAGCCGCAGCGCCACACCTCTCCGAGGCGTGGAAAAACAAGATTGACAGCATACGTGCCGAAAATCGAAACCACAAGCACTCCGAGCGGCGCGTCGATGCCGAGCGCACGCAGTTGCAAACGCCATCGCATAGCGCGGAACACGTGGCTGAACGTTGATATTACGAGCATTACGCCTATCCAAGTGTAGTCCACGTCGTAGCGGAGGATGTTTTTCATCTGCTCCACATCGACATTGTTATAGAGCCAATAAAACAATCCTACTCCGACAACCAATGGTATGACCACCTTGCACACCGTGCCCAACGATTTCTTTATCTTTTCTTTTTCCAATTTCTGACCAAATTTTAAAATTCGCACAAAGTTAGTGCAAGTCGAGGGAAAAAGCAAAATCAAGCTTGCTTGAATTTTTGATTTTTCCGAGACGCAGCCTTACTTATCAAAAGTTAGTGCAAGTCGAGTGAAAAACCGCGCAAGCCGAGTGAAAAATGAAGCTCGCTTCAATTTTTCCGAGGCGCAGCCGGTTTTATCAAAAAGAAAAGTGCTTGCACAATTTTCTTTTCCGAGACGCAGCCTAACTTATCCAAAGTTAGTGCAAATTATTTCAAACCCATTTTTTGGAAATAATAGTCAAGCACGTCTTTTGCTGCTACAAACGAGCTCTGGCGGGCGGCAAGCACATTGTCCTGCTTCACCTTCAGCAACGCCTCCACCTCAGGGTCACGGTAGAAGTGCGCCTTCAGCTGCTCGTCGATTGTCTCATACATCCAATATTTCTCCTGCTCCATGCGACGGTGCTCGAAATAGCCGTTGCCTTTGACAAACTCGAAATAGCGGTCAATCATCTCCCACACTTCTTTGATGCCGATACCGTAGTAGCCCGAATAGGTCAGCACTTCGGGTATCCAGCCCGACAATGTGGGCGGAAACAGATGCAACGCGCTCTGAAACTGCGCTTTGGCAAGGTTGGCGCGCTCAATGTTGTCGCCGTCGGCTTTGTTGATGACTATGCCGTCGGCCATCTCCATGATGCCTCGTTTGATGCCCTGCAGCTCGTCGCCGGTGCCTGCCAGCTGTATCAGCAGGAAGAAGTCGACCATCGAATGCACTGCCGTCTCGCTTTGTCCCACTCCGACGGTCTCCACAAAGATGTTGTTGAAGCCGGCGGCCTCACAAAGCACGATGGATTCGCGAGTCTTGCGTGCCACGCCGCCGAGAGAGCCTGCCGACGGGCTGGGGCGGATGAAGGCTTTGGGATGAATCGACAGTTTCTCCATACGGGTCTTGTCGCCGAGGATACTGCCTTTGGTGCGCTCGCTGCTCGGGTCGATGGCGAGAACGGCGAGTTTGCCGCCGTCTTTAAGCACATGCAGTCCGAACTCGTCGATCGACGTACTCTTGCCGGCTCCCGGCACTCCGGTGATGCCGATGCGGCGCGAGTTGCCTGCCGACGGAAGGCACTTTTCTATCACTTCCTGAGCCAATGCCTGATGCTCGGGCACCAGACTCTCCACAAGCGTCACCGCTCGGCTCAGCACAGTCACGTCGCCCTTGAGGATGCCTTCCACATATTCGCCGGCTGTCATCGTGCGGCGGCGCTTGCGCGGATGGAAGTAAGGGTTGACTTTCGGTGGCTCTACCACTCCTCTGTTGACAGCAAGTCCGGCAAACTCTTCGCTGTTCTCCGGATGGCTCACCATATTGTGATGCTCGTCATGATCAAGAAATTCCATATCGTTGTGTCTTTTGTTATTTTTGTTTTTTATCTGTTTCTGTTGTGCCCACAGTGCGTATCTGCACGGTGCCTTGCAGCGGGTCGTTGGTGAATATCACCACACTGCTGTTGAGCAGTCGGCCGTCGGCCATCTTGCTCGGGTCGAGCGTTATGCAGATCTTGCCTTTCCGACCGGGTTTCAGGCATCGCGCCGTCTTTTTCACTGCCACCGCATCGTCCATCGTGCCGGTGCCGGTGATGTGAAGGTCGGCTTTGCCGATATTCTCTATCTCCACGCTGCGCATAATCTTCTTCGTGCCTATCGGGGTGAAGTCCACCCTGTCGGCGCGAAGCCTCAACTGCGGTGCGGAGGCATAGTCCACTTTCTCTGGATGCGCTGCCACCACTTGCGCCGTGGCGGTTATCACGCCCATACTCCTGCCGTTGGCTTTGACGGCTATCTGCGTGTCGGCACGCCCTGTCTCGTCGGCACTGTCTGTCTGAAAGACGATGCTGAACGAAGTCAGGTCGCCGGGAGCCACCTCTGCGGAATCGGCAACCACGACAAAACGCTTGTCGGCGCTCTCAAACGAAAGGCTGAGGGTGTCGTGTCCGGCATTGTAGGCTATCACGCTTGTCTGGCGGCGGTGTCCCTGCCGCACGTCGCCAACCACTGCCGTGCGCGACGTAAGCCGCAAATCACCAGCTTTCTCCGGAAAAATCCGCCCTACGGTCTCTCCCTCGGGGCGCACCTTGCCTGCTATCTGCAGCTGTGTGGTTCCCTTGTCGGTATGCACAGCCACATGCTTCTTGAACGGGCCCGGGCGATACGACGGATTGAACTCCACAAGAAGGCTGCCGCTGTCGCCGGGCAATATCACCGTGTCGGCAAGCCTTGCCGTCGTGCAGCCGCACGATGACGATGTGCGCTTCACCACCACCGTGTCGGCCCCGCCGTTGCGATAGGCAAACCGGTGAGCCACCTTGCCGTCGGCTTCCTTGATGATGCCGAAGTCCCACGCCGTCTCCTTCCATTGCAGCTGTGCGGAGGCAGCCGCGGCGACAAGCGCCGCCGTCAATATCACCGTCAGTCTGCGCATTACGGTATCACGTTGCCTTTAATCCTCAAATACGCCGTCCCGCCGTTGGTCACCACCGTGACGGTCTTGTCAAACGCTCCGCGGCGGCCGTCGGGCTTATACGTCACTCCGATTTTGGCTGTCTCGCCGGGGGCAATGGGCTTCTTTGGATAAGCGGGCTTTGTGCAGCCGCACGAAGAGCGCGCCGTGCGGATTATCAACGGCTCGTCACCAGTGTTGCGAAACTCGAACCAGCATGTCACGTCGCCGCCTTTCTCCTTGACATATCCAAAGTCATGCACTTTTGTCACGAGCGTCATCTTCGCCTTTTCGCCGGCGAATGCCGGAAGCAGCGACATCATTGCGATTATCACAAGCAAAAGTCTCTTCATTTTTCACATCTCCTTTAATTATGCAAAATTAGCAAATAGCGTCATCCCTGTGCAATTTCTTCGCCTAAAAATGTTTAAATCGCCCTTCCTCCACCTTTCCTGCCCCGTTTTTTATAGCCTCCGCCCTTGCTTTTTCAAAAACAACACTCTATCTTTGTGTAAATTACGAACTTGGCGTCTATATGAAACCTGTCTTTGCCATACCACTGTTTCTGCTTGCCCTGCCTATGGTTGCGGCGGAGGCGCCAATGAGTTATGTGCGCGTGATTGAATCTTACTCGCCGTCGCGCAGCGAACCGGCGGCATTCTTCGATATGGCGCGTGTCACGACAACTTATTTTGACGGACTTGGACGCCCGGTGGAGACTGTACGCGTGGGTGCGGGCGGCGATTTCGAGGACGTGGCGGAGCTGACGGTCTACGGCCACGGCGACAAGGTAGCGGAGCGGTGGCTGCCGGTGGGCACGCACGACGGAGGGGCGTTTGTGGCGCCGGCATCGCTGATTGGAGAGGCCAAGGCGTTCTACGGATGCGACAGCCCGCTGACGGCTTTTAAATACGAGTTGTCGGAGGAAGGCAGACCGGTGTCGATGACGCGCCCGGGGGCATCGAAGCCCCGCATCATGGAGCATGGCTTCTGCTTCGACGAGACGGTTCCGATTTTTGATGTTGACGGCGAAGGGCGGCTGGTGCGCCAGGGATACTACAAGGAGGGGACGCTGAGGTTCACGATTGAGACCGACGAGACGAAGACGTACTCTCGCTCTGTTTTCACGGATTTTGACGGACGCAAGGTGGCGGAGCTTGAAGACGACGCTTGGACTTTCTGGGTCTACGACGAGTGCGGAAGGCTGAGGTTCACGGTGTCGCCCGAGGGGGCACGGAGGCTGACGGCCGACGGCGTGTGCAACTCAACTACGGTGGAGCAATACTGCGCGGAATGGCGATACGACGGACGCAACAGGGTGACGATGAGCCGTGTGCCCGGCGTGGCGCCTACATATTATGTCTACGACCGGCTCGGTCGGCTGGCGCTCGAGCAGGACGGCTGTCTGCGCAGCCGCGGGCAGTGGCGTTTCTATGCTTACGACAGCGACAAGAGGCTTGCCGTGGCGGGCGTGACGGTTGGAATTTCACAACTGCCGTGGACGCGGGAGGAGCTGGAACGGAAGTATGCACAGTCGGAAATCTCGGCGGTGTTCGACGCCACGGTCGACAAGGATATGCACATGTGCTACCGTCTCGAGAATGCGCCCGACCGCGACTACAATCTCACAAATGCTTGGTACTACGACTCATACGACTTCTGGACTTCCGACTGGGCTCTGCCGTCGGACGCGGAATACGCCTTTGAGCGCGCACCGTCGCGCCTGGGCAAGCCCACGGGTTGCGCCGTGATGGGCGGCATGGGCTTCCCGGAGTTCACGGTGTGGCTCTACGACCGCCGCGGACGCGAGCGCGCCCGGTGCCGCAGGCAGTACACGGCGGAGTTCATCGAAAGCACGTTCACCGACTGCAATTTCATCGGGCGCCCAACGCGCTGCCGCACCGTGCTGTCGCTGCCGCAAGGCGAGTTTCAGACGAATCCCGACGAGGTGACCATCGACCGCTGTTTCTCATACATGCAGGACGGCGGACAGCTATATGCGGAGGAAATCCGGGTGGACGGCGGAAAATGGGAGCGTGCCTACCACGACTATGACGCCGCCGGCAGGCTTGTGAGGCGGAGAGGCGGCAGCGACGGTGCGACCGGCTACACGCTCGATGCGGAGGGGCGCGTCACTGCCATCGCCAACAACAGCTACAGCGAGACGCTCTCCTTCGCCGCCAATGGCTTGGTGGCGGAAAAAACCACAAGCGTTGCCTACGGCGGAGAGAAGTTCGTCCAGCGCATGGAGTACGACTACGGCGACCGACGCTTCCTGACGGCGGCGATATGCGGGGAGAGCAACCTGTCGCCGTTTACGGAACTTTTCTCCGAGACGTTCGACTACGACCTCAACGGCAATGTCACGATGATAAACCGCGGATACCCGGCGGTGCAGGAGGCTGCAATCGAATACGAGGGCAACCGCGTGAGCCGCATCGTCGACTCATCGTCGCCAGCGATGGCGGTATATGCGCCGCGGTTTGCAGAGGGTGAATACGACCGTCCGATTGTCTACGACCAGTGCGGGCGCATAACCGCCGACCGCACACGCCGCATCGCCTCGATTCTCTACAACGACCGCCATCTGCCGATACGCTTCACGATGGACAACGGCAACACACTGAGCCTGAGCTACAACGCCGACGGCGTGAAGGAGCGCGAGACGGAGACGAGCTATTACGTCACGACGGTGACTCGCGTTGAGAACGGCGACACGGTGGTGCGCAAGCAGAAGCGGGCGCGATCCACCATCCGCGAATACTACGGCGACGTGCAGCGCATCGGCGGCAGGACTCGCCGTCTGGAGTGGAGCGGCGGATTCTTCTCCAAGGACGACAACGGACGCTGGCACAGCCACCGCTACGTGCGTAACTCCCTCGGCAGCATCGTGGCTGTAACCGACAGCGCCGGCACGGTGGAGCAGGCTGTTTGCTACTACGCCTCCGGGCTGCCCGTCTACAAGGCGCCCAACAGTATCCCTGCCACGCGCCGCATGCACGTGGACAAGGAATTCGAGCAGTTCGAGAGCATAGATTGGTATGACAACGAAGCCCGATTCTACGACCCTCTGCTCGTGCGCTTCACCACGCCCGACCCGCTCGCTCTATCCTACCCATCCCTCTCCCCCTACGCCTACTGCGCAAACAACCCGGTATGCAACGTGGATTTGGACGGGAAAAAAGCTATAAGAATTATAGATGAAGGAAATAAGACTGTGACAATCAAAGCTGATTATTATGTTGTTACATCGGATATAGGTTCATTGTATTCTGAAACAAAAAGAGTTCCAGGTTATTCTCTGTCTGAAATCGAAGAGTTGAACAACTCAATTTCAAAACACCTCAATAATTTGGAATTAGTCGTAACCAACGGCAAATATTCTGGGTATTCGGTTGTTTTTGATTTGACTTTCATTGGCGCTGACCAAGTAAAAGCCGAAGCCATGGCCAAAGCGGATAATTTTGAAGGATTCAATATCGGAAACACTTTCAGGCGTGGCGACAAAACAAATTCTAAGTTAAGAAGAGAAGAGCATACTGATGGTTCCTACACTGCTGTTGGAGGAATAACACAATTAAACACACACATTTTAATGAACATAGATTTTGATACGCAGATGAATCGGCTGCACGAAATATTCCACACGTTCGGCTTTGACGATGAGCAAAATGCGAAAGGCATTATGTCGTATCCCCCACAGAACCCAAATGACAAAGATGTTGAAATACTTATGACAACACCCTATATGCCAACTATAAAAAAAACGATACAATGAAAAAACTGATTTTAATGACAATCCTGTTCTTAACGCTGCAGTCAAGCGG
>ULYU01037415.1_pt1 | contig 12025 bp, 9 predicted proteins | sample 1962481 | NCBI WGS metagenome assembly ULYU01 (sample SAMEA4835872, study PRJEB28245) | human gut metagenome | biome: gut microbiome; material: fecal sample | place: Denmark | collected 2008 | reverse complement strand
AGCCTCATCCCCTGCGGAGATTGCAGCTACTCTTGCGATGTGCTCCTTACCGTTTACCTTCTGGCTCATCTTACCGATGGTTTCTACTGCACATGCAGTTGCTTTCTTCATACCTTTTCTCAGGATGATGGGGTTCGCACCTGCTGCCAGGTTCTTCATACCTGCATTTACCATAGCCTGTGCCAGAACGGTTGCTGTGGTAGTACCATCACCGGCTACATCGTTGGTCTTGGTAGCTACTTCCTTTACCAGCTGTGCACCCATGTTCTCGAATGCATCTTCCAGCTCGATCTCTTTTGCAATGGTAACACCATCGTTGGTGATCAGGGGTGCACCAAAGGACTTATCCAGTACTACGTTTCTTCCTTTGGGTCCTAAGGTTACTCTTACGGTATCTGCCAGCTGGTTGACACCAGCCTCTAATGCTGCACGGGCTTCTGCGCCATATTTAATCTCTTTTGCCATAATAATCAGCCTCCAATTTATTTGTTCTTAGTCTTAATTTCTTTTTAGATTTTGCTTTTACTGAATAATTGCAAGGATGTCGCTCTGCTTTACGATGATGTACTCTTCGTCATCCAGCTTTACTTCGGTTCCGGAATATTTGGAATAGATGACCTGATCGCCAACCTTAACTTCCATCTTGACTTCCTTGCCGTCTACAACACCGCCGGGGCCTACTGCTACGACTTCTGCCTGCTGGGGTTTTTCCTTATTCTGACCGGGGAGTACGATACCGGACTTGGTAGTCTCCTCTGCAACTAACTGTTTTAATACGACTCTGTCACCTAACGGTTTCAAATTCATGATAACTGCCTCCTTAATAGCTATTTAAAAATATTATTACTCGTTTTCATTTGTTAGCACTCATTTTTATCGAGTGCTAATTGCTATAGCTTATATTAGTTTTATATGCCCAGTTTTTCAAACGTATTCACAACTATTTAAAATCTTTATTCTCATTTTTTCTCTTATTATCTCATTTTATCTTTCGTTTTTATATAGCATGAGTGAAAATACGATTTAATATTTCGTTTATAATTATAAAAAAGAATCTCGCTTATTTCCTATGAATTAAAAAAACAGCCCGATGCTATCACCGGACTGTTTCCCATACTTACCTATAAAATTGATTTACTTTATGCTGTTTTGGCATCGTCATGGTATTTCTGCCACTTCTTCTTATAAATAAAGTAGCATGGAATTCCTACGAATACCATTCCACCTAAAATATTACCGATGGTAACGGGAATAAAGTTGTTCAGACTGTGAAGTATCGTCAGTCCCTGAATCTGCTCTGCCGTCAATCCGTATGCTTCCTGTGCTTTCGCCACGTAAACAGGATTCTGCGCAGCCATCATGCCAACTGGAATGTAGAACATATTTGCAACGCAGTGTTCGAAGCCGCCGACCACAAACGCCATGATCGGGAAGAAGATCGCCCAGACCTTACCTACGATATCCGTAGCTGCCACTGCCATCAGGATAGCAATACATACCAAAATATTACACAGAATGCCTGAGGTGATTCCCTTCAGGGGAGAAATGCCCACTTTGCCGACTGCCACCTTGATGGCATAGGCACCCAGCAGCCCACCGGTGTAATCCAGATTACCGGAAAAGTAGATCAGGGTATCAATGATCAGGGCGCCGATCAGATTGCTGAAGTACACCACGATCAGGTTGCGGATACATTCGAACCACGTTACCTTTTTGCCAACCACATCCATGACGATCAGGCAGTTACCGGTGAAAAGCTCTCCACCTACAAATACAATGATCATCAGTCCCACGGGGAAGATAATACCTGCCACAAATCGTGCCAACCCTACATTGTCAATGGCATGTGCCGCGGTGCTGCTGGTGGCTCCGCCCAGCGCGATAAATGCACCCGCCATAATACCTAACAGGATCATCTTGCCTAAAGGAAGATGGGCTTTACCTTCTCCGGCTTTCATGTTGGTATCAATGACTTCTGACGGCGTATTAAAATGCTGTTCCATATAACCCTCATTTCTGCACAGCTCTCATCTGCTGTACTCTCTTAACTCGTTTATTCCTTATATTACACTACTTTCATGATAGTAAGCAAGATATTCACTCCATGTATCTGATTATATACATTTCTGTTTTCAAAGTAGAATCTCGTTTACAAAACGGGAAACTCGGATGACTATTGAGCAGCGTCTGATTTTGTCGAAAAAGAGTCTTTTTTTGTAATATTTTTGCCTTTTTTTGCAAAAAAATGCTAGACAAAAGACATAATGTGTACTATACTAAACTTGTTCGGTGAGAGCCGAACCGCTTATATAAGTAGATTTCCGGAAGAATTCCCCTTTTACACAATTAAAGTGGCTGCAGGTTTCCCGCCTGCGGCTGCTTTAATTGTGTTATAAGATAGTTTTTAAGCTTTGCTTTAAAATTGCAAAAGTTTTTGCAAAAATTTAAAATTTTCACTTGCTAAGTGATAAGTATCTATGCTATAATAGCTTTCGTCAGTGGTTCAGCTGATACAATTTCATAGGGGAATAGTACAGCGGTAGTGCGGCGGTCTCCAAAACCGTTAACGGGGGTTCGATCCCCTCTTCCCCTGCTAAGAAAAGTCGATTTTATCGGCTTTTTTTATTTCTGTTTTAGATACAATTTCACCCCGGCACGACGCGATTCATAGATCTGCGCCATGCCGGGGTGTTGTCTTTACAGCTATATTGTTATATTTCCTCTTTCTCTGAATCCGGTGCAATCACAGATCCGATGGCGGTCGCGTAATCAGAGTACTCCGGAATGCTGATCTTCACATCCCACAGGCTCTTGAAATCCTCGATGATCTGGCGGCACTCGAAGAATTTAGTCAGTCCGCCGATCAGGATATACTCTTTGATGCCGGTGCTCATAGATGCCAGGATTCCTGCCTGGCAGATATTCTCGATCACCATATGTACAATACCTGCCGCGATATCCTCCGGTTTGGACTGGGCATCTGCCTTACCGAAATTAGAAGCCGTCACATCCAGATTCAGGCCCGGCAGCTTTTCTTTGGCCAGATCTGCAATCCGCAGATCGATCTTCGCCACATCACCCTTACGGGACAACGGCACAATTTCATGAATGTCGCCGGTATTCAGCATGATCGAGGACAGTCCACAGATCGTTCCGCCTCCTAAGCCGACACCACCCAGGTGCTTCATCTCCTTCTCCGTCACTTTGACGAAGAAGCTTCCGGTACCCATACTGATGACAATGACTTCCTTTTTATCCGTAAGATAATATCCTCCGGTACCTGTAGCGACGAATTCATCCACTTTATAGGTAGGACGATCATATACCGCTTTCTCCACATATTTGCTTCCCACACCGGTGATATAGACTCCTTCCACATCAGCCAGTTCCAGATTATTCTCATACAGATATCTTCCGAATGCACCATAGAGAGATGCCACCTGGCTATCTGCCTTGACCGCCATGGGCGGAAGCATATGTTCTCCTTCAAAAGCTACGATTTTTGTCGTACTGCTACCGATATCGATTCCTATTTTGACAGGCATGTTTTCAACCTCCTCATATCACTTAACTGTTCATAGTCTCATTTCCAGATACATTTCCACAGTTCGAGACCGTCAGCCAAACACTTTATCCACAGCATCCTGTACAGAACTGACGCCAATGACCCGGATCTTACTTCCTTTTTTACACTCTTCCAACGAGACAAGCGGCACCACACATTCTTCGAAGCCCAGCTTCTCTGCCTCTGCCACGCGTTGTTTTGCCATGCTGACTGCCCGGACCTCGCCGCTTAATCCCACTTCACCGAAAGCGACCAGTTTCGGATTCAGTGCCTTATTCCGGAAGCTGGACAGAATCGCCAACACGATTCCCAGATCGATCGCCGGTTCCTGGATCTTGATACCACCGGTGATATTCACGTAGGCATCACAGGAAGATAATTGCACTCCGGAACGTTTCTCCAGCACTGCCATCAGGAGATTTACACGGTTGAAATCCGTACCGGTGGTCTGCCTTCTGGGAATTCCGAAATTGCTGTGACACACCAGCGCCTGCAGTTCGATCAGAAGCGGCCTGGTGCCCTCCATAGTACATGCCACCACAGAGCCACTGGCATTCTCCGGCCGTCCGTTCAACATATATTCCGAAGGGTTCTTCACCTCCGCGAGTCCCGTCTCCCGCATCTCGAAAACACCGATCTCGTTCGTGGACCCGAAACGGTTCTTCACCCCACGCAGGATACGGTAGGAAGCATGTCTGTCCCCTTCAAAATAAAGTACCGTGTCCACCATATGTTCCAACACTCTGGGTCCCGCTACGGTTCCTTCTTTTGTTACATGTCCCACAATAAAAATAGAAATCCCCAATCCTTTTGCCAGTTGCAACAGGATGCCTGTGGATTCCCGCACCTGTGATACGCTTCCCGGTGCTGCAGATACATTTTCATTATACATGGTCTGAATGGAATCTATGATCACGACCTCCGGCTTGCTCCTGCGGATCACTTCGCCGATGATGTCCAGATTCGTCTCACACAGCAGGAGCATATGTTCCGAAAATGTGCCGAGCCTGTCCGCCCGCATCTTGATCTGTACCTTGGATTCCTCTCCGGAGATATACAATACCTTATGTCCGGCCTCTGACAGATTGTGACACACCTGAAGCAGCAGGGTAGATTTACCGATCCCCGGATCGCCTCCTACCAGAGTCAGGGAACCCTGTACGATTCCGCCACCGAGCACCCGGTCCAGTTCTTTGATCCCGGTGAGTGTCTTGTTCTCCTCACGGATCGCGATTTCAGATAATACACAGGGTTCGGAAGCCTCTCTGCGCTCTCTTCTGCTCCCGGTGCCGGTGTTTTTCAATACCGTTTTATCTATCGTCTCTTCCACGAAAGTGTTCCACTCTCTGCAGCCGGGGCATTGTCCCAGCCATTTCGTGGATTCATAGCCACAGTTCTGACAGAAAAAAACGGTGGCTGTCTTACCTTTTGCCATGCTCTCTCCTCAATCGTTATAAAAAAGAGCCCAGACACGAAGTACTACAATATCCTCCGTGTCTGGACTCCTTTGCAGTGCGCCTTTACGCCTCTACGATCTTCACAGGTACTTCCCCTGCTGCTTCCAGTTCTACACTCAGGCTCAGCTTGCCGCCAAGTCCGGTCTTCATGGTTCCTACGTTCTTACCGTCAATAAATACTTCGTACTCGGTGTCGTCCTTTAATCCTACTGTGATCTGAGAATCTTCATCACCTTCTACGATGAATTCTACACTGTTATCGGACTCTTTGAACTCCAACACACTGGTTCCGGGAACAGATTCATATAAAAACATACCGTTCTTCTCCAGCTTTGTCATCTCATTGTAGGTCTTAACCTTCAGCAGATCCCCTGCATGCTCATAATCTTCTACCTTTGCCTTCTTGGCCAACTTATGATTACCAAAGCTGATAGATCCGTCTGCTTCACTGCGAAGTATTTCTTCCACTACTGCCATCTGTCTGTCCTCCTGAAAGTAACTGCATCCGCAACACTTCTTTATCCTTCGTCCTTTGCGAATGGGGTTTGAATAGTTACAGTATAATATATCTCACCCTGTTTTTCTACAAAAAAATTTATTAATTTTGTAACTATTCAGAGTCATTTAAATATCATTGAATATTCGTCGAATGCTTGCATTCGTAAGAATATTTCATGATATTTATAAGACGAAGTAACCTCAATGAGCAAAAGGAAAGCTCTGCAAGAGCGATTTTGCGAATTGAGTGACTGAATAGTTACAAATGCTTAATTCTTAACCGTAAATACGACTTTACCATTCTTAAATCCTGCAGAAACCTTATCTCCCGGCACCACCTTTTTCAGCAGTATCTCTTCTGCCAGAGCATCCTCTACCACTGACTGGATCGCACGCTTTAAGGGTCTTGCACCCATCTTATTGTCAGCATATTTTTTCACCAAATGCTCCTTCAGTGCTGCAGTGATCGTCAGATGGATGCCCAGCTGGTCCTCGCATCTCTTATACAGATTGGATGCCAGCAGATTTACGATCTCTTTCATATTCTCATTGTTCAGCTGGTGGAACACGATAATGTCATCGATACGGTTGATGAATTCCGGCTTGAAGCTGCGCTTTACCTCTTCCATGACATTGGATTTCATTTTCTCATAATCCTTCGTCTCGCTCTTCTCCGTTGCGAAGCCGAGATTCTTGGGATCTACAATCCGCTGTGCTCCGGCGTTGGATGTCATGATCAGCACCGTATTCTTGAAGCTGACCTTTCTGCCCTTGGAATCCGTAATATGACCGTCATCCAGCACCTGCAAAAGTACGTTGAACACATCCGGATGAGCCTTTTCGATCTCATCAAACAGAACGACAGAATAAGGATTCCTGCGGACCTTCTCGCTCAACTGGCCACCTTCTTCAAATCCCACATATCCGGGCGGGGAACCGATCATCTTGGATACCGAATGACCTTCCATATACTCCGACATATCCACACGGATCATGGCATCTTCCGAGCCGAACATAGCCTCTGCAAGCGCCTTGGATAATTCCGTCTTGCCGACGCCGGTAGGTCCTAAGAACAGGAAAGAACCGATGGGACGGTTCGGATCCTTCAGTCCCACACGGCCTCTGCGGATGGCTTTGGCCACGGCGGTAACTGCCTCTTCCTGACCAATCACACGCTTATGCAATGTCTTCTCCAGCTTCAGAAGTCTCTCGCTTTCCTTCTCTGCCAGCTTCTGCACCGGGATTTTGGTCCACTGGGCCACCACCTCGGCGATCTCATTTTCACCGATGCTTAAAGTATTTTCCTCTTCCCTTTTTTCACGCTTTTTCAGCAAACGCTCCTGCTTCTTTACCAGAGCATCCTGTTTCTTCTTGATCTCTGCCATCTGGGCAAAAGCTTCCACGCGGATAGCCTTCTCCATCTCCCAGTCCAGCTCCCGGATCTTATCCGAGATCTCCTTTGCCTTATCCGGTGCATCCATTGCATGCAGTCTGGCACTGGCCGCTGCCTCATCGATCAGGTCAATCGCCTTGTCGGGCAGATTCCTATCATTGATATAACGACTGGACAGTCTCACTGCCGCCTCCACCGCTTCCGGTGTAATGGTCACATGGTGATGTGCTTCGTACTTCCCCTTGATACCCTCCAGGATGCGGACAGCCTCTTCCTCTGTGGGTTCTTCCACCGTAACCGGCTGGAATCTCCGCTCCAGTGCAGCATCCTTCTCAATATACTTGCGATACTCCGCGATCGTGGTCGCACCGATCAGTTGGATCTCTCCGCGGGCCAGAGACGGTTTCATGATATTGGACGCATCAATAGCCCCCTCGGCACCTCCGGCACCGATGATCGTATGCAATTCATCCAGGAATAAAATAATATTCCCATCCTCTGTGACTTCCTTCAGTACCTTCTTGATCCGCTCCTCGAACTCTCCGCGGTACTTACTTCCCGCTACCATTCCGGACAGATCCAGTGTCAGTACTCTCTTATTCTGCACCGTAAAAGGCACATCTCCAGCCACGATCCGGGCTGCCAGTCCTTCCACCACGGCGGTCTTGCCAACACCGGGTTCCCCGACCAGGCAGGGATTGTTCTTCGTCCGTCGGCTCAGGATCTGGATCACTCTGCGGATTTCTTCATTTCTTCCGACTACCGGATCCAGCTTTCCTTCCCTGGCCAGCGCCGTCAGATCCCGGCTGTACTGCTCCAACGTAGACTGTTTCGCCTTACGGTCTCCCTTTTTTCCAAGGTCTTCTTTGTACAGATTGCCGTCCTGTCCGATAGCGATCAGGGTATCCACATAAATTTTCTGTACATTGGCTCCCAGCGTGTTCAACAGGCGTACCGCTACGTTTTCCCCCTCCTTGATCAGGGCCAGCAGCAAATGCTCCGTTCCGGTCTGCTTCTGTCCGAAACGTGCGGCCTGATGGTGTGCTTCCTCCAGGATTCTCGCGGCTCTGGGAGAATATCCCTCTCTGTCCTTCACTGCGACACCGTTCTCAAACGCAATCAGATCCCGGATCATATCCATAACCTGCTCGGTCTCCACACCGTTATCAGCCAATACCTTGGCCGCCACACCGGTGTCTTCCTTTAATAATCCTACCAGAATGTGTTCCGTTCCGATGTAACCCTGCTTCAGGCTCCTTGCACATCTGGAAGCCTGCACCAGCGCATTTTGCGCCTTATCCGTAAACTGTGACTGCATCAATTCAGTCCTCCATACTCTTCATATATTTCATCAATCAGCTCATGAACTTCCTGCCTGGAAATATTCTTGCAGCTGCTCTTAGCCAGTATTACCTGCAATTCCTTCCGCAATTCATCTACCGCACGCATGCGATCCACATCGAGTGCAATTACCGCGCCTTTTCGCCGGTCTACCTTAACATAACCTTCCTGCTTCAGAACCGTATATGCCTTATTTACTGTATGCATATTGATCCCGATCGTATCCGCCAGTTGGCGCACGCTGGGCAGAGAATCTCCTTCATGAAATTGTGACGTGGCAATTCCCATGATGATCTGATTGCGTAATTGCATATAGAGTGCTTCATCACTGTTGAAATCTATCTCTATTATCATCAAACTCGCTCCCTTCCCATGTCACTGATTGTTATATTCCTATTATAACAGTGAACGCAGTACTGTCAACTGTAACCGGGGAAAGTTTATCGTTTTTTAATCAAAAACGGCATCTCACTTGTGCAAGATGCCGTTTGCATTTTATTGATCTTCGTCTCCGTCCCAATTCAGGAATTCAAATTCAAATTCATCATCATCTGACATGAAGTTTTTGGACTTCCAGCCTGGATTCTGATTGCCTTCACTCTGCGGAACAGGCTTTGTGGGTCTTGCCACCGGTCTGCCGGCCTGCGGCGCGGGTCTTTCGCTCTGCGGTGCCGTGGGTCTGCCTCCCTGAGGTGCAGGTCTTCCCTGTCCGGGTGTCACCGGTCTGCCTCCCTGAGGTGCAGGTCTTCTCTCCTGCGGTGCCGCAGGTCTTACGGTCTGTCCAATGGGTCTCTCGCCCTGAGGTGCGGGTCTGCCATCTGGACGTGTTCCCTGGCCTGTCGGTCTGGATGCCGGTCTTCTCTCGGCTCCCACTTCATGCATTACTTTCTGGCTGCCTTGCGGTCTGCCTCCCTGCGGTCTGCCCCCCTGAGGTGCGGGTCTGCCGTTTTGGGGTCTGCCTCCCTGGGGTCTGTCCACTCTTCTTCTGCGGGCCGTTTCCTCTTCCACATCGGAGAAATAGGATGCGTCATTCATATCTTTGATTTTGAAGATCAACAGTGTCACCGCTGCTACCGCCGCTACAAGCAGAATCACCAAAATAATGATGACTGCTTTCTGGCTGCTGATCTTTTTCTGATTGGTCTCATACTGTGCATTGATCTCTGTGATCTGGTTCAGGGAATTGAACAGATCATCAATCTTATATTGCTTCTGCCCTGCCATGTCCAACAGATACCATGCATCTCCCTGCATCTGAGTATCCCAGTCTTTGGATGTGGTCTGGGTATCTTCCGCAGGCTGCTCGTCTGTGGGTTGTTCCTCTACCGGCTGTTCTTCTACCGGTGCCTGCAGCTCTCCGGATAATGCAACATAATCCGAACGAATGAAGCCTGTCACCTCGACACTGTTGGAAATAAAGCTTATCTGATACCATGTCTTTCCATCGGTTCCTGTTGCCTGTCCGGTCACAGTCAGTGCCATTCCATTCTCCGCAGTAGTCACGATCTGGCTGGTGGTAGACGCATTGCTGCGCACACGAACAGACTGACCTCCGGTCACGGTCGCACTCAGGGGTTCCACTGCAGTAACCTCCACAGGAGTCTCATTCACAACAGGCGCCGGTGTTGCTGTGGTCGTAGTCGTTGTAGTAGTTGTTGTAGTTGTTGTACCTGAAGAAGACGGCGGGGTAGATCCGTCGGTAATGCTTACCAGATCGGAACGAATATATCCCAGCGTATTCGCATCCACATATACTTCATACCAGGTATAACCGTCTGCTCCCTTGGTCTGACTTTTGATGGAGATCGCCTTATCCTTGGCTGCGCTGCCGATCACTTCACTGGAAGAATCCGCAGTTTTACGGATCTTAGCACTGGATGCTGTTACCTTGGCTGCACTTTCCGCATGGCTGACAATTGCCAGATTCTCACTAAAAAGTCCTGCTCCCAACACAAATACCAGTGCCAGCATTCCCCAGAAAACCTTACATTTACTTATTCTCTGTACTGTCTTTTTCATCTGCAACTCCTTTTGTATCCTGACCTTGTCTTACGCTTCATCGATTGCTTTGCCAATGTCATGACGCATGTATTTATTCTCGAAAGAGATCCATTCCGTTGCCGCATAAGCGTTGGCACGGGCTTCTTTCAGATCTGCTCCCTTCGCCGTCACCCCCAGGACACGACCACCGTTTGTAACGATTCCCTTGTCCGTAAGCTTCGTTCCGGCATGGAAGCAATAATAACCGTCTTTTCCGTCGAAGTTCTCCAGACCGCTTATTACAAATCCCTTCTCATAGGATACGGGATAGCCGTCGCTTGCCAGGACCACACATACCGCAGCATTGTCCTCAAATTGCAGGTCGATCTGATCCAGTGTGCCGTCCACACAGGCTTCCATCACTTCGATAATATCATTTTTCATACGCGGCAGTACCACCTGCGCCTCCGGATCACCGAATCTGGCATTGTATTCTAATACCTTGGGGCCGTTCGGAGTCAGCATCAGTCCGAAGAAAATAACTCCCTTGAAAGGTCTGCCTTCCGCTGCCATGGCATCCACGGTAGCCTGGTAGATATATTTCTTACAGAATGCATCCACTTCCTCTGTATAGAAGGGGCTGGGAGAAAAGGTTCCCATACCACCGGTGTTCAGCCCCTGATCGCCGTCCTTTGCTCTCTTATGGTCCTGCGCAGAAGTCATGATGCGGATGGTCTTGCCGTCCACAAAAGAAAGTACACTGACTTCTCTGCCTGTCATAAACTCTTCGATGACCATGCGGTTGCCGGCTGCACCGAACTTTTTATCCAGCATGATCTCATCCACGCCTGCCAGCGCTTCTTCTAAAGTATTGCAGATCAATACGCCCTTGCCCAGTGCAAGACCGTCCGCCTTCAGCACGATGGGGAAGCTTGCCTGCTCCTTCAAGTACTTAATAGCCTCCTCCGCGTTATCAAAATTCTCATAAGCTGCGGTGGGAATGTTGTATTTCTTCATGAGGTCCTTGGAAAAGGCCTTGCTACCTTCCAGGATCGCTGCATTTTTACGGGGTCCAAAAGCCCGCAGGCCCTCTGCCTCCAGTGCATCCACCAGTCCGCCGACCAGGGGATCATCCATGCCTACGATGGTCAGGTCAATGGCCTGTTCCTTCGCAAATGCCACGATCTTATCAAATTCCATGGCTCCGATGGGAACACATTCTGCGATCTGACCGATCCCGGCATTGCCCGGAGCACAATAGATCTTATCTACTTTAGGACTTTTTGCCACACAGGTTGCAATGGCGTGCTCTCTGCCGCCACCGCCTACGATCAATACTTTCATACCCATATCTTCTGCCTTCCTTAATTTTCGCTGTTTGTATGCTTTACTTTTCCGTTCACGACACAGATCCGTCCGTTGGCAATGTCATCCACTGCCTTCGGAAGAAGCAGCCACTCTGCCTGTTCCATCACACGTCTCTGCAACGTCTCCGGAGTGTCGTCGTCCTCCACTGCCACTGCCTTCTGTGCAATGATAGGACCCTCGTCCATGCCTTCATTCACAAAATGTACTGTAGCTCCTGTCACTTTCACACCGCGCTCCAGTGCTTTTTCATGCACATGTAGTCCGTAGTATCCCACACCGCAGAAAGAAGGGATCAGGGACGGGTGGATATTGATGATCCGGTTGCTGTATTCATGTACCATTGCCTCCGGGATCTTCACCAGGAATCCTGCCAGTACGATTAAGTCCGGAGCAAACTCCTTCACCTTTGCAAGCAGTGCCTCA
>ULYU01038780.1_pt1 | contig 12241 bp, 9 predicted proteins | sample 1962481 | NCBI WGS metagenome assembly ULYU01 (sample SAMEA4835872, study PRJEB28245) | human gut metagenome | biome: gut microbiome; material: fecal sample | place: Denmark | collected 2008 | reverse complement strand
ACCCGCCCCCCAATTAGGCAGACAAATTGCAGTTTTTATCTATTAAAGCAACCGTACCCACACGATTCGTTATAGACGAGAACTATTTACTGTCTCAACAAGTAATAATCGTATGCTCCCCTTGCTCGTCGGACGTAAACTTGATAGTAGCACTGATAGCTTTCAGACGCTCACTGATAGATTGAATGCCAATACCAGTCGTCGTAGCAGTAGAAGCTGCGTCAAAAGGAGCTATGGGAGAGGTCGTAACATTGTGCGAAATGCTTAGTTCAACAGTAGGAGCGACAGCGCTATGCGCAAGCGCAATGTCGATATGCGTGAGTCCTTGCGTATGTTTGACAAGGTTGGTAATGAGTTCTTGCGCAATGCGATAGAGTTGGTAAGCTTGCTCAGTAGGAAGTTGGCTCCAGTCATAGGGAGCGTTGGCAGGAGTAGCATCTGTGAAGGTTACGCTGAATTGGCCAATCTCCTGTAACTTATAAGCCAATGCAGAGAGCGTTTGATCGAGCGTAGCAAAGGTCGTATTGGGCGGCATAAGTTGGTGGGAGATTTGACGTATCGTGCCACGCACCTGTTGCAGTTGCGCCACAGCAGAGCCAACATCAGTAGAGGTGGACATTTGCATTTCAGCCACAAGGAGGTCGTTGCACACACCATCGTGTAACTCCTGCGCCAAACGCTTACGCTCGCTCTCAATGCCATCAATATAACGACGCGCTTGGTCGAGTTGTGCCTTACGACGCTGCTGGCGCTGCCAAATAATAACAGCAACAATGGTGGCAAAGAGCAATAGAACAATCCCTGCGAGTGCAGCACCTAAGCGCCATTGCTTCACCTCAGCCTCAGCAGCGTTCTTTTGTAGTTGAGTGATTTTGAGCTGCTTCTCTTTTGCATCGTAGCGTGCAGCTGCATCACCCACTTGCTGTTGCACATCAAGTTGGTGAATAGAGTCACCTATGTAGTAGGCTTCGCGATAGAAGTAGCAAGCTCGCTGTGGATTGCCCGTACCCTCATAAGCCCGTGCCACCATAAGCATGACCTTATCACGCTCTGACGACACCGCAGGACCATTTTCGTAAAGCATCAATGCCGACTGGAGGGCTGGCGACCATTGTCGAGTAACGAAGTAGTAGTTGATCTTTGCGTGTTCCAACTGCATACGCTCTGTACCATCGGGGGCCGCATTGCTGACGATAGTATTGGCCCGCGCAATAAGGGCAGGAATCTCAGCATAACGTTGCGGTTGTTGGGTGAGCAGCGTGATGAGCGGTGAGAGACAACTGGCCTCAGCAAGCGGTTCATGAGCTCGACGCGCAATGGCAATGCCTTGACGCAGGTATTGTTCCGCTTTAGGGAAGGTGGCAGCGTTATAGGTAAGAATCGTGCCCAACCCCGCATATACCGATACGCGAAGGGCGGGATCGGCAGCACTTTGATATTTCAGCGCATTAAGCAAGAGGCGTTGACAGTCTTCAACACGCCCCATGCGGCTACACATCGCGCCATAGTTTTGGTAGGCAGAGAAGGCGAGTTGCGCATTCTTATGACGAGTAGCATAAGCGATTACTTGGTCATAACATTTGGCAGCCTTATCGAAGTGTTGCATGCGGCTATGGCAGAGTCCGATACTACAGAGTTGGTTGTACGCTTCCGGTGCAAGGTGTTGTTGGCGTGCTTGGTTATAGGCTTGCGTAAAGTGTTTGAGCGACTGCTCTATCTGTCCTTGTGCCATAAGAGCTTCGCCCGTAGCGGCCTCAAGGGTTATGAGGTCGCGCCCTGCAGCCTTGCGTTGGCGAGCCAATTGAGCGTAGTGAAGTGCCGTGTCGGGGTGGGAAGTAGCTGTAGCTTCGGCCATTTGGGCCAGTAAATGTACTTGAGGTCCTTTAACGTGTATGAGATGACGCAGTGAGTCTGCTTGTGGCTGTGCGATAGCCAACATCGGACTGAGCAAACAAGCGAGGAGGTTAGCTTTTTTCATTGTTGATTAGATTTTTTTGCAAAAGAAGAATACAAAGATAGTGCAAGGTGAGTGCAAAGCAAAATGAAAGTCTGAAAACTTTCATTTTGTTTTGCACTCGCCTTTTTTAAAAAAACATAAAGAAGATACTTTTAACAAATGTCGATTAAAATCATTATTTATAATGATATGCAAACAAACGGAAACGGATATATTTGCAACATATTTTTAAAAAACAAGACAATTATATATATATGACACCAAAGATTAACATACTCATTTGCGACGACCATGCCATACTACTTGAAGGGCTGAAAGTATGCTTACTGCATATGCCCGAAGTGGATAAGGTAGCCGTGAGTTCTACACTGCACGATGCCACGCAATTACTCGAATCGGAGCAACACTTCGACTTGTGCATTGTCGACCTCGACCTTCCTGACGGTTCTGGTATTGACTTGATAGAGAAAGTTAATACCATGGAGCCTGAGGTGCGCACAATGGTATACACCTCTCACGAGGAGATATGGCACATTAATGCTATCATGCAGTCTGACACGGATGGTGTGGTATTTAAGAGTTGCGATATAGATGAGTTATGTTTGGCTGTGCGCAGCATAGCACGGGGTGACAACTACTTTTGCAAGCGATTTCAGCAATTGGTGCGCCACATTGAGATGCACATTCCTGAATCGGGCAGCCACTTAACGCAACAAGAGCACAATGTGCTCTGCCAATTGGCACGCGGACTGAGAGCACACGAGATTGCCGTCAACCTCAACGTGAGCGTAAATACGATTAATACGCACAAGGCGCATTTGCTCTCTAAGTTTAATGCAAGTAATACGACTGAGCTTATCATTAAGGCATTTGTAAAAGGCATTATAAAATTCAATCTAGGACAATAAGCAAAGTCATGCTAAATGATTTATCCTAATATACTTTTTCATGCAAGAGAGGATTATATAGCAGTGAAAAGACAAAGGCAAGCAAATGCTTCATTCGCTTGCCTTCTTCGTAAATAACAATTTATTGGTGTCCGATAAAACTCAAAAAACACATACTTGTTAAGCTCAACCGCTGCTTTTAGGCGGTTGAGTTTATTATTTGTGCAAGACAAGTCCCCCCTAAGATTTACAACAGTTTTTCCCGTACCTATTGGCATCTACACCATCACAGATTGATACGAACGACATGCCGTATCAATCCGTTCCTTCATTTCTGTGTCGCAAAAATGGTATTTGGAAAATATTGGATAAAGAATATGAAGGTTTCTTCAAAAGAATCTGAAAAATACCAATAAATGGGGTTGGGTAGTTTCCATATGCGGAACTATCCAACCCCATATCGTATTATGTTGTCAATACGGCCTGCATGGGATGCTTACTAAGAACCAGAGCCCCATAAACGAACGCAAAAAGCGTGTAACTCATTGAGTTGCACGCTTTTGCTTATTGTTTATTATGTGTTTACCTTTCGGCAGTTATCTATACTTACTTCACCTCCTCGAAAATAAACTATACTGATAATCAGTGATTTAGTTTTTGTTGGTACAAATATGGATGCTAAATTATGGGATTGAAACAAGCAAAAACAAGTCAAATATAGATGCTCATAGCTCCACATAATTCGTTTTCAGTAAAAATGGATAACTATCGGTAAAAATAGATGTAGCTTGTAGTGACACTAACTGGCCCATGGCAATAGCTTTTTATTTATAACAGGGCAATGCACTCTCTAAACATTAAAAATCGCCCTTAATGCTAAGATTTCCAAGATATAGTTCTTTAATCTCAACAACTTTCTTTATTTTTGTAGTCAATATTTGACAATTCTTACAAAGAAAATTTTACTGGTTTTCATCTAACCTTTGAATACAACATTGGAAGATAACACCAAACAGCCTCCAACGACTGACGCTTCATTGTATAATGGGCAACCTACTGACACAGGTTCATCGTGTTCAAGTGCAAGACTTACCTCTTGTACGCCCTCCATCTCAAAAAACAAAGGTGGGGTGTCGGTAGAGAATGTGCCTTCTGAAAACAAGCAATGGTTCGTTCTGCGCGTTTCGTATGGACGTATCATCAAAGCAAAGACCTTTGTAGAAGCAAAAGGATTGGAATGTTATGTTCCTCTGCGATACAAAGAAATCAAGAAGCAAGGCAAGAAGCGAATCATAACAGAGCCACTTCTCCCCTCTTTCCTATTTGTTCACGCTACAGCAGAACAAGTTGAAACGTTGCTCTATGAAATCAAAGTAAGTACTAATGAAAGCAGAAATCTACTAAGTTATTACTTCGACCACACTTCCCAACGTCAAGACAATCCCGATCGTAATCCTCCACTTACCATCTGTGATGAAGCGATGAATAATTTCATCAGACTTATTTCCATTAAGAATCCGCACATCATCCCAGTGACCTCTAACAATATCCAGTTCAAATTGGGTGACGAAATTGTTGTAACCGAAGGAAAATTTAAGGGAATTCATGGAAGAGTGGCGAGGATTGCAGGACAACAACGTGTTGTTATAAAAGTTTTCGACAGTTGTTTGGTAGCAACGGCCTATGTGCCGAAGGAGGCAATGGGTATACAAACTCAAAAACGCTCAACACAAATATCTTCAAAATAAAAATAACGTACTATGATATCTGTACCTCATCCCATCCGTTTATTGATAACAAACCAATATCAATTTCTATCTTCAATGTTTAATAGATTTCCCTCTCTACTTAATAATTGGATAGATCAACAAGAAAAAGAAGTAAATAAACTGGCAAACATTGAATCAGGGGGGGATTTTGAAATCTATAGTTCTATATATCATTCAGAAATATCACGTGTAGATTCTTGTTATGATGAAATGCAATTGTTTTATCAAGCGTTGCTTATTATGGTGTACTCTTATTACGAGTCCATTTTGTCAAGAATAGCAAAGGAAGAAACTGTAAAAGAAAGGCCAAGTTGTATAGCTCATAAATATGGAATTGAGTTAAATGGTAAATATTCTGAAATTTCAGAATATATTCACCACACTATTTTACCACTCCGTAATCAATTGTGCCACAACAACAATGGAACTCTATTCGCAAGAAATAAGGATGGACAAGAGTTGCATAATATAAAGATACTTGTAAGTAGTCATGACATAGAGATTGAGGGTGGGAGAATCTATATAAAAAGGCCTCAGTTTATACAAGATATACTTGATAAGGAATACAAGATGTTATTAAAACTTGCAGATATTTGTTGCTATAATACAAAGTATATTTGAAAACATTTGTATTCTGTGCCTAAAATGATATTATTTCTAATTACTAAAATTGCAAAGACATGAACTATCCTTTAATTTCAGAATATATCGAAGCTATTCGTACTGCGGAATACAATTTCGATAAGTTGAACAATCTACGTCCTATTCTTGATTGCGATGGCAATCCCATTCTATCCAGTGGAAAATTTTGCTGTCGTATTCAAAATGAAAGATATTGAAACAGATAAGACATACGCAGTTAAGTGCTTTACTCGTGAACAAGAGGGAAGAGAGGAAAGGTACCGAGAAATTGCAAAAGTCTTGAAACAAGTTAAATCTCCATATTTTGTTTCAGTTCAGTATTATGATAAAGAGTTGTTCGTTTACACCTCACAAGATAATGAAACAGAATTTCCTGTACTTCTAATGGATTGGGTCGAGGGAACTACCCTAGATAAATATATCCTACAATACAAGGGAAATCCATTTGCACTACATGAACTCTGCTACAATTTTAGATTTATGGCAAAATGGCTGTTATCACACGACTTGGCTCATGGCGATATAAAACCTGATAATATTTTAGTTAGAGATAATGGAGATATTGTACTGATTGATTATGATGGCTTGTTTATTCAAAGCAAACAGGGTGACAGCCGTAGGGAATTGGGTAGCCCCAATTTTACTCACCCATATAGGGAACCTACGTATGATTCCCATATGGACGACTTCGCATTAGCTATTACTGCACTATCTCTTAAATTAATGTCAGTTTCTTTTGGAATTATAGATGAATATGGTGTAAACGATTGTTTGCTGTTTCGTAAAATAGACTACCAAGATTTAAATAGCAGTAAGCTTATAAAACTTATTTGCAAATTAATTATCTCAGATGACATATTAGGTTTATATTATTCTACTTTTATTAAAGCATATAGCGGTAATATTTTAACACTTGAAGATTTCGATTTTGTAACAGAAAAAGATGTAGAAGAACTTTTACATTTTTGGAATACTAATGACTTTATATCAGAAGAGAGGAAAAAAAGCACAGGTGTTTGTTCTAAGGATGGTGTTATATACAATAAAGAGGAAAATTCAGTAATAGGTTTTGTTTATTCAGAGAATACACCAAAGGAAATCCATATTAAAGAAGGAACAATATGTATATGCGAAGATGCATTTGATTATCAGATAAAATCAAAACTTAAAATTCACTTACCTTCTACATTAAGATATTTCAACCCTAAATCATTTAATTATAAATATAGCGTTTTATCTTGGGACTCTCCTTGGTTCACCTATTCTAACGGTTATATATTGACAAAAGACCATACTGAGGTTGTGTTGAAGGATCTTGTATCTGCTCAATTTGACAAATCTGCACGAATTCTTGGTCAGCATCTATTTGACAGCTTAGTTTTTGATGATTGGTTACCAGAACAGATAATAAAGATACGACATTCTGCATTTTCAGACACTCACTTATCAGAATCGTTTAGACTTCCCATTAATGTGTCTGTTATTGGAGATTATGCATTTAGAAGATGTTCGCTAAAGGAATTAGTATTTCCTTCCACTCTAAGACGTCTAGGAGAATATTGTTTTCATTTGTGTAAACATCTACAATTGGTTGATTTATCTACATGTAATATAACCGAAATTCCCAATGGGTGTTTTTGTAATTGTGAACAATTGAAGAACGTCTATTTTTCTAACTTTACAAAGAAAATTGAAGAAAGTGCATTCTTTGGGTGTGAATCAATAGAAACATTAAATTTCCCTGAGTCATTGGAAGAAATTATGAATGGGGCTTTTTCTATGGATGACTTTTATGATGAACATATTTCCCAATTACGAACTATTATATTTCCTAATAAATTAAAATATATTGGACCAGGAAGTTTTTCCAATTTAAAGGAACTCAAATCTATTACATTCACTTCTGATATGGATATTATTGGAGATGAAGCATTTAAGGACTGTTGTAACCTGGAAACAATCAACTATAAAACGATAAACTATATAGGAAAGGCTTCATTTTCTAGTTGCAATTTAAATCTTACAATAACAGATGGAATTAAAGAAATAGCAGTAGGCGCATTAAACGGATGTGCAATTATCTCCAACAAATCTGGACGGTTTATAATAAATCAGGACTCGCTTTACACTGAACACTTTGAAAAACTTATTTATAGTTGGAACACGAACACTATTATAGAACTACCAGAAGGAATACAGAGTATTGACAAATTGGCATTTTTAAGCATACCTAGAGTTCTTGTCTTGCCATATTCCTTTGATAAAAAACATATAGAAAACACCTTATTTTGCGATGTTGTTGTTGTACCCAAACACTTTCCATTAGAAAATCACTTCAATAACACACTTATAACCCACGAAAAAGTGCTAATTGATAATTATGGTGTCATATATACAGAAGACAAACATGTACTTATAAGGTATTCTATTTCATTACCCCACAAATGCTATTCCATTGCATCAGAATGTGTTAAAATCGGAGATCATGCATTTGAAGGTGATGAAGACCCAGACCCAGAATTTGGTGTATCCTATATAGGAAATTCATTAGAAGAGCTTATTCTGCCCAACAACCTCAAATGCATAGGGGTTAATGCGTTAGAAGGCTGCAGGAATCTACCAACATTGTTTCTTCCCGATAGCGTGAATGAATTGAATGATTTTGCTTTGAATGGTTGCCATTCTATCCGTCAAATTTGTTTGCCTTCATCCTTACTCAAAATTGGGACAAAAGCTTTACCCTCAAACTTGACATATGCGAAAAGCCGTTCTAGTAAATTTCATTGTTGTAATGATTGTTTATTATCTGACAAAAATGAGTTACTATGGATTTCACCAGACATTAAGATGTTTGATTTACCTCACTTTGTCTTATATAAAGGCAAAAAATGTATTTCATATTATAATTGTATTGTATCATGTGATGGTGAGTTACTGTTAACTATTCCAAACATTGATTATTTTGAGTTCCCTATTGGTGTAAAAATAATAGCGAATGGAGCATTTCGCCATAACAAGGTTATCAAAAAAATAATTATTCCCAATGGTGTGGTGTCTATAGAGAGTGGGGCCTTCAATTATAATCAGGAACTAAAAGCTATTTATCTCCCAAAGACGATTAGGCATATCGGTAGTCTACTAACTCGTCAAGGTTGGGGAAGGAAATATATAAAAGACTTTTATCCAAAAGAAGTACATATACCCAAAGGAATGGAAAAGCATTTTAAAAGTATGATGCCAGACATACCAGAATCAACACTAATTGACGATAATTGTTACTAAAATGATTATAATAGAGTCGAAGCGGAAGAAAACCGAGAATATCCTCAAGAAATATCCTAATGCCATCATTGCCGATGTGACGAGCCAAGCTAAGGATGGATTGATTAAGTTAAGTCCATTCTATCCATACGGTTGCATTCCAGTACCATTCAGCAAGGAATACACAGCCTATAGTGTTGAAGGAATATGGCAAGGGCTCAAAGTTTTTGAGAATGAGGATATTGACACCTCTGTATTTTACAACGACACCATGAAGGGTATAAAGCGGACTGTACGTAAACATGGAAGAGTACTTGGCCATAGGAAAGGAGTACATGGTAATGAAATTTTAGATTATGTGGAAGCAAAGCATCAGATTTATATCCCTACATATCGTTGGATGTTAGAGCACAAAGCGATTGACATCATTAAACGATTACGCAAAGCAAGCGAAACATCAACTATTATTTTGCTGGATTACAATATATGCGATGATGTAGATAGCGAGACGAAACCGCTCTCCCATGCCTACCTTGTCAAAGCTTACGCAGAAGGTCTTTATCCGTTTGATGATCTCAGACCTTCAATGGAAACAGACAACAAAAAGTATTCGCACAAATAGCTTTCACCGTTTGAATAAAAATAATGATTATGGAAAAGAAGCACAATTGGCAAGCATTTCAAGCCATCATAGAGCAACAAGGTATTAAGAAATTGTACCATTTTACAGATCGTGACAACCTGCACTCCATAATTCAAAATGGTGGACTTTATTCTTGGGCGGACTGCGAAGAAAAAGGTATCACCATTGCAAAGCCTGGAGGGAGCGACAGTTCGCGTTCGCTCGATGTACGTGATGGCTTGCAGCACTATGTTCGTGTAAGTTTTGTCACTCAGCACCCCATGATGTATATAGCTATGAACGAAGACAGGATTTCCAATCCAGTATTACTGGAAATAGACCCTCAAGTCATCTATTGGAGATACAGCCAATATGCCGACAGAAATGCAACAAAAAATGGTGCTCGTGTGGGTGACAATATAGAAGATTTCAGGGCGATTCATTTTTCGGCCGTTAAGGCGAATAAACACTTTGATCTTGATGATAAAGAGCAGAAATTCTATCAGGCAGAGGTGTTGGTAAAGAATTTTATACCATTAGAATATATTACCAATATAAACAACTTCGGTATACCTATTCCGACTAAGTCCCAACAAATGCAGATTAAATTGCCATATACAGCCCAGATTACTAGAAATACCCCAACAGCATTCATCTTCCTTATTGACCATTCGGTCAGTATGCAGAATCTAACTACTCTTTATGGAGAAGAAATGACAAAGGCAGAGGCTGCTGCACGTATTGTCAATGCTCAAATTAATGAATTAGTGCTTAGATGCATCAAAATGGGAGATACTCGCCACTATTACGATATAGCAGTCATTGGATATGGAGAAAAAGCATACAGCGGTTGGCAAGGAGAACTTGAAGGTAGAGACTTCGTTTCACCTGAAGAGTTGAAAAATCATCCATATACTAAGATAGTCACAAGAAAAGAGATACGCACAAGGAAAGGGGTGCAAGTAAAAGAAGTTGAACAGGTACAATGGATTAGTGCCCGTCACGATGGTAGTTGGACTCATTATCACGAAGCTTTTGATTATGCAAAAAATATACTTGACAAATGGATGATAGAACATCATGAGAAGGATTGCTATCCTCCAACTATCATACATATAACTGATGGCTGGTTCAATCATGCTTCTCTTGATACGGTAATTCAAAAAGCAAATGAACTGAAGGCTATGTTTACCAATGACGGAAATGTCATCCTCTTCAATATACATTTTACAGCAGAGAAGGATTCAACTTCAATAGCATGTCCTATCAGCAAACAGGAGTTGGATGATGATTATTCAAAGGCTTTATTTGACATGTCAAGCCTTTTGCCTGAACGATATAATGCAGATATAGCACGCTGTCTGAATGATACACGTGATGGACGTCATGTTGCTATGGGTGTTAATGCTGATGCAACAACACTCATCAAACTAATGGATATAGGAACTCCCACAAATATAAGTCAGAATCAATGAAGTGTTTGTCAATTTCTAAAATAGAAGAAGATACCATAAATGAAGACGCAGCAAAAGCTACAGAAAAGTGGATAGCTGTTTCCGATGGTGCTGGCGGCGGTGGCGTATTTGCAGACTTATGGTCTCAGTACCTGATAGATCATATTCCTAACGAACCTTTTATTGACTTTGATTCGTTTAATATCTGGCTCGAGGATATCTGGGAACCATTTTACAATGAATGTGAAAAAAAAGCTCGGCAAGAAGGAGGACTTCTGCTTAATAAATTCTATGATGAAGGATCCTTTGCTACATTAGCTGTAGTATGGAGAATTTCAAACGAAGAATACCATTGGATTTCATATGGTGATAGTGTAGCTTTCCATTACAATAAAAAAACTAAAAAGTTAGAGCATTCATTTAGTTCTTTAGCAAATTTCAATAATCCACCATATCTCATCAATTGCAAAGATGAACCACACAAAGAAGAATTTAAACATGGAACCTTTATAACCGATGAGAATTCAATCGTGTTTGCAACCACTGATGCTTTAGGACATTATATTATAATGATGTACCAAGTAGCAAACAGTAAAATGTTTGAGAAAGAATTAGCAACTGCAATAGCCGCTCAATCAAAGAACTCCAACTATATCCAAACTGCTCTATCTTTAGGAAACATTAATTTTGAAGATAGAGTTATTTATAAGTTACAAAACTCTTTGAGCAACAGGGTTAATTTTATTCGACATTGTAGAAAGCTAATTAAAGAAGGATTGTTGGCTTACGATGATTATTCAATAACTATATTATCATAAATGTAAATTCATGGTCGGATTCAAACTACAACAATATCTCCGTCTCAAGTACCCACAAAAGAATGCTCGCTGCGAATGTAAGGAATCCAAGAATCTGAAGAACTCGTTTAAAATACAAAAAGCGTAAGTTATGGCACTCGCAATAAACATAAACGACCTGCTTAACAAGCAGAGAATTGAATCCAACCGCATTGAGTTCAAGAAAGGTTGGAACCCAGGAAGCATATATCATAGTATATGTGCTTTCGCTAATGATTTCGACGATCTTGGTGGTGGATATATCATCGTTGGTGTAGATACCGACGATAAGACTGGTATGGCAATTCGTCCTGTAGAAGGTGTGCCAATGGAAAAGATAGATAACATCTTGCAGGAGATGGTGGGCTACAACAACAAAATGGCTCCATACTACTTACCTCGAACTTCTGTAGAGGAAGTAGACGGGAAGCAGTTGATTGTTATATGGTGTCCTGCTGGTAGTTATCGCCCTTATTCTGTACCTGTAAATGTAACGGCAAAAGGAACCAAAGAATACTTCTACATCCGTAGCGGGACAAGTAGCATAGAGGCAAGAGGCGAAGCTCTTGTTGAATTGCGTGAGTTGGCCAACCGTATGCCTTTTGACGAACGAGGAAATAGCGACATCCAGTTGGAAGATATTTCTCTGGTGCTTCTTCGTGATTATCTTGTCAAAGTGGGTAGCAAACTGGCTGATGATGTGATAACGACTCCGCTTTCTACCATACTTGACCAAATGGAACTGTACACAGGACCAAAAGAAAACCGTTTGCTTCGCAATGTGGCAGCCATGATGTTCTGCGAGAATCCAAG
>ULYU01022724.1_pt1 | contig 12433 bp, 10 predicted proteins | sample 1962481 | NCBI WGS metagenome assembly ULYU01 (sample SAMEA4835872, study PRJEB28245) | human gut metagenome | biome: gut microbiome; material: fecal sample | place: Denmark | collected 2008 | reverse complement strand
TGCTTTGATACAGCATTCACGGACAAGTTTTTTTTATGACGGTACCTCGTCTTCTTTCGTTATTCAATGATTTTTCCGTACTTTTGTGCATCTATAAGCAAAAACAATGGAAATAGCTGAACTTCAACATAATTATTTCAGTCATCCCGCGTCAAAAGGACTTATTGCTCTTATGGACGACGCTTCCGTTAAGACTATATTCCTTGAGGGGACTCACGCATCATGCGCTTCGCTTTTCGCTTCTGCGATAATAAAGAATCATCCGGGTGTTAATCTGTTTATACTTAACGATCAAGAAGAGGCGGGGTATTTCTATCACGACATGGTTCAGGCTAATGGCGATGAAGATATTTTGTTTCTGCCTTCATCGTATCGGCGTGCCATTAAGTACGGACAGAAAGACAGTGCCAACGAGATATTACGCACAGAGGTGCTGAGCCGTTTAGAGCGTAAGGTGCCGGTTACGGTAGTTTCATATCCGGAGGCGTTGGCAGAAAAGGTAGTATCGCCCAAAACATTGTCGGACAAAACGTTGTGCCTTAAAGTTGGGCAACAAATAGAGACCGATAAGATAGCGGAAGAACTGGTAGGCTACGGTTTTGAGCATGTAGACTATGTGTACGAGCCGGGACAATTCGCTACCCGTGGAAGCATTGTCGATGTATATTCGTTTGCTTCTGAATATCCTTATCGAATAGATTTCTTTGGCGATGAGATAGACAGCATCCGTACTTTCGAAGTCGATTCACAATTATCTAAAGAGAAGAAAGAGTCGGTAAGCATAGTGCCCGAAATGGCGCAGACCGACGGTTGCGATATATGTTTTTTGGAGTTTCTGCCTAAAGACGCCTTCTTGTGGGTGAAAGATTTGCTTTGGATACGCGAGCGTATACAGAGCATTCATGATGAAGAGTTCTCTTCTCAAGCTTTACAGGCATACGAAGGCGAGGCTACCGACTTGGATAGTTTGAAGAAGATGCTGGTTGACGGAGCCGATTTTGCTGCCCAAGCTCTGGAGTTCCGACGGATAGAGTTCGGCAATAAGCCGGTAGGCACTCCGCAGGCTACTCTGAAGTTCGAGACTTCTATGCAACCAATCTTCCATAAGAACTTTGATTTGGTATCGAGTTCGCTTACCGATTTCTTGCAGCGTGGATATAAAATTTTTATCTGCTCGGACAGCGTGAAGCAGACAGACCGACTGAGAGATATATTCAAGGAGAGGGGAGATAAGATAGATTTCACCCCGGTAGACCGTACTTTGCACGAGGGTTTCGTAGATCATACGTTGAAGTACTGCGTATTTACCGATCATCAGATATTCGACCGTTTTCATAAATACAATTTGCGTAGCGACAAAGCACGCAGTGGAAAGGTGGCTCTTTCGCTCAAAGAGTTGAATCAGTTTGAACCGGGCGATTACGTGGTGCATATCGACCACGGAATAGGTAAGTTTGCAGGCTTGGTTCGTATCCCCAACGGAAATACCACTCAAGAGGTTATCAAGCTGATTTATCAGAATGACGATGTGGTGTTCGTGTCTATTCACTCGCTTCATAAAATCTCTAAATATAAAGGTAAGGAAGGCGAAGAACCGCGCATAAGCAAGTTGGGCACGGGTGCTTGGGAGAAAATGAAAGAGCGTACCAAGTCGAAGATTAAAGACATAGCGCGCGATTTGATTAAGCTGTATTCTCAGCGAAAGCAGGAGAAAGGATACCAATATAGTGCCGACAGCTTCTTGCAGCATGAGTTGGAAGCCAGCTTTATATACGAAGATACCCCCGACCAGCTGAAGGCTACTCAGGATGTAAAGGCGGATATGGAGAGCAATCGTCCGATGGACCGCCTGGTGTGTGGTGACGTAGGATTCGGTAAGACAGAAGTTGCCGTGCGTGCGGCTTTCAAGGCTGTAGCCGACAATAAGCAGGTGGCGGTGTTAGTACCTACCACGGTCTTGGCGTTTCAGCACTACCAGACATTTAAGAAACGACTAGAAGGTATGCCGTGCAAGGTAGATTATCTTACACGTGCCCGTTCCGCAAAGGAGACCAGCCGCATATTGAAGGAATTGGCTAATGGCGACATTAATATAATAATAGGTACTCATAAGGTGATAGGCAAGAGCGTTAAGTTTAAAGACTTGGGCTTGCTCATTATCGATGAGGAACAGAAGTTCGGTGTTAGTGTGAAAGAAAAACTCCGTCAGCTTAAGGTGAACGTGGATACGCTTACCATGACCGCTACGCCTATACCTCGTACATTGCAGTTCTCGCTGATTGGTGCGCGCGACCTTTCTGTCATTCAGACTCCGCCGCCCAATCGCTATCCTATACAGACCGAGGTGCATACGTTTAATGAGGAGGTTATAACCGATGCCATCAATTTCGAGATGAGCCGTAACGGACAGGTGTTCTTCGTGAACAACCGGATTCAGAATCTGGCTGAGCTGAAAGCGATGATTCTTCGCAATATCCCCGATTGCCGTGTATGCATAGGGCACGGACAGATGCAGCCCGATGAGTTGGAGAAGATAATCATCGACTTTGCCAATTACGATTACGATGTGCTGCTGGCCACTACTATCATAGAAAGCGGTATAGATATACCTAACGCCAATACCATCATAATCAATCAGGCGCAGAACTTCGGACTTAGCGACTTGCATCAGATGCGTGGTAGGGTAGGCCGAAGTAATAAAAAGGCGTTTTGCTACTTGCTTGCTCCACCGTTGGCATCGCTTACTCCCGAGGCTAAACGCCGTTTGCAGGCCATAGAGAACTTCAGCGATTTGGGTAGCGGCATTCACATTGCCATGCAAGACCTTGATATCCGAGGTGCCGGAAACATGTTGGGTGCCGAGCAAAGCGGATTCATAGCCGACTTGGGTTACGAAACCTATCAGAAGATTCTTAACGAGGCTGTAACCGAGTTGAAGAACGACGAGTTTGCCGAGCTTTATGCCGATGAGAACAAATCGGGCGACAGCCGCATCAGTGGAGAAGAGTTTGTAGACGAATGTAATGTAGAAAGCGACCTTGAGTTGTTGTTCCCCAACGAATACATTCCAAGCAGCAGTGAACGTATGTTGGTATACCGCGAACTTGATAAGCTGGAACTCGATAAAGACGTGGATGCCTTTAAGCAACGACTGGTAGACCGCTTCGGTAAGATTCCGCCCGAAGGAGAAGAACTTATCCGCATCGTGCCCTTGCGCAGGTTGGGCAAGCGCCTTGGTGTGGAAAAGATAACCCTTAAAGCCGGCAGAATGATATTGTATTTTGTAAGCAACCAAGAAAGTCCATACTATCAGAGCGAAGCCTTCGGAAAGATTATCGACTATATGTCGCACAACCCGCGTAATTGCAACTTGCGCGAGCAGAATGGACGTCGTAGCATGGTAATTACGAAAGTAGAAAATGTAGAGACAGCTGTTAAGATACTACAAGAAATAGTATCTCTAAGCTAAGACTGATATCTGAAAACATTGCGATGCTTTAATCGGTTCATTGCGATGCTTCAATCGACTCATCGCAATGACTTGATTGAAGCATCGCAATGTTTTTTTGTAATCTCCACATGACTTTTAGGATTGATTTAAGTCAATTTACTGAATTTACATACCTAAAAGTGGGCATAAATATGTTGTACAACCTAAAAAAAGGCCCGAAGAGCGTGGCTTTTCCCCTTTTTTATGTATTTTTGCACAGATTTGTAATAAGTGTGCGTAATGCGTATACGCACAGAGCTACTAAACTAAAACAAATGAAGCATGATACACAAAGTATTAATCGCTAACCGTGGTGAAATCGCTGTACGTGTAATGCGTTCTTGTCGTGAGATGGGTATTCGCACCGTAGCGGTATTTTCAGAAGCCGATAGAACGGCTCGTCACGTATTTTATGCAGATGAGGCTTGCCTTATTGGTCCGGCCGCTTCTCGTGAGAGTTATCTGAATATAGATAAAATAATCATGGCGGCTAAACGTCATGGAGTGGATGCAATTCATCCGGGATATGGTTTCCTTTCTGAAAACTCAGAATTTGCTCGTCGTTGCCGCGAAGAGGGAATTATCTTTATCGGTCCCGATCCTGAAACAATGGATGCTATGGGCGATAAGATTTCAGCTCGTAAGCACATGATTTCAGCCGGAGTGCCGGTTGTGCCGGGTACAGAACAACCATTGCAGAGTGTAGAAGAAGCTAAAGAGATTTGTAACCGCATTGGCTACCCAGTTATGCTTAAGGCTTCTATGGGTGGCGGTGGTAAGGGTATGCGTCTTATCCACAGCGAAAGCGAGGTAGAAGAGGCTTATAATACTGCCCGTTCAGAGTCGATGTCTTCTTTCGGCGATGATACTGTTTATTTGGAGAAGTTCGTAGAAGAACCTCATCATATCGAATTCCAGATTCTTGGCGATAACTTTGGTAATGCTGTGCATCTGTTTGAGCGCGAATGCTCTATTCAGCGCCGTAACCAGAAGGTGGTAGAAGAGACTCCGTCGCCATTCGTTACTCCAGAACTTCGTCAGAAGATGGGTGAGGCTGCGGTAGCTGCTGCCAAGGCCGTTCATTATAAAGGTGCCGGAACCATCGAGTTCCTCGTCGACAAGCATCGTAATTTCTATTTCCTCGAAATGAATACCCGTTTGCAGGTAGAGCATCCTATTACTGAAGAAGTTGTGGGTGTAGACTTGGTTAAGGAGCAGTTGCGTGTAGCCAACAATGAACCTTTGCACTTCAAGCAAGAAGACTTGCATCAGCGCGGTCACGCCATAGAGTGCCGTATCTGTGCCGAGGATACTGAGAACAACTTCATGCCGTCGCCGGGAGTTATCCGTCAGTTGATAGAACCGAACGGAATAGGTGTTCGTATTGATAGCTATGTATACGAAAGCTACGAAATTCCTATCTATTATGACCCTATGATTGGTAAGCTCATCGTTTGGGCCACTACCCGCAAGTTCGCCATAGAGCGTATGCGCCGTGTGCTTTACGAGTACAAGATTACCGGTTTGAAAACAAACATCAGCTATCTGCGTCATATCATGAACGTGCCCGATTTTGTAGAAGGACACTATGACACCTTATTTATACCTAAGCACCAGCAGATGCTTAACGAGTGGGCGCAGAAGAAAGAAGAGGATACCGAAAATATAGCCTTGATAGCGGCATATATCGATTATCTGATGAACTTGGAAGAGAACAAAACTGCTACTGGCGACAACCGTCCTATCAGCCGTTGGCGTGAGTTCGGATTGAAGAAAGGCGTATTGCGCATCTAAATAAATAAAGAGAAAGAATTATGGAAATACATATTGGTGAAAGAGTTGCCGACGTGACGTTGGTCAGCAAAGACGGCAATAAGGTTCAGCTCCTGGTAGACGGAGTGCCATACGATGTAGATGTTGTGATGGCCGAAAACGGTAGCTGCTCTATTTTGCACGATGGAAAGTCATATAATGCCGAACTTATCCGTAAAGAAGGTGGGAAAAGTTATACGGTAAACGCGCATTATCAGTCGTACGACATCGATATCATCGATTCTCAGGCTAAGTACCTGCGTATGCGCAAGGGAGCCGACGAGAAACAGCAGGATAAGATTATCTCGCCTATGCCGGGTAAGGTAGTTAAGATTCCGGTAAGCGTAGGCGACCGTCTTGAAGCAGGCGATATCGTAGTGGTTATAGAAGCCATGAAGATGCAGAGCAACTATAAGGTTAACAGCCCGTGTGTAGTTAAGGAAATCTTGGTTAACGAGGGCGACTCTGTAAACAGTAATCAGGTAATAATGACACTCGACATAATAAAAGAGGAAGATAAATTATGACAACAGCAGAACAATATAAGAAATTTGAGGAGCTTGATAAATTGGCTTCTCAGGGCGGTGGGGTAGACCGTGTGGAAAGACAACACGCTAACGGACACATGACTGCACGCGAGCGCATCGACATGTTGCTCGATAAGGGTACTTTCAATGAATTGGATAAATTGGTTATCCATCATTGTACCGACTTCGGTATGGACAAGAACCACATCCCAGGCGATGGCATCGTATGCGGATACGGTAAAGTAGACGGACGTTTGGTATACGTTTACGCTTACGATTTCACCGTTTACGGCGGAACATTGAGCGTAACCGGAGCGCAGAAGATTGTAAAGGTACAGCAGTTGGCTCTTAAGAACGGAGCGCCTGTCATCGCGTTGAACGACTCGGGTGGTGCCCGCATTCAGGAAGGTGTAGGCAGCATCTCTGGTTATGCGTCTATCTTCTATCAGAACACTATCGCTTCGGGCGTTGTTCCGCAGATTTCCGCTATCCTTGGCCCTTGTGCCGGAGGAGCATGCTATTCGCCTGCTCTTACAGACTTCATCTTCATGGTGAAAGAAAAGAGCCACATGTTCATTACCGGACCCGATGTAGTAAAGGCGGTAACTCATGAAGAAGTCGACAAAGAAGAGCTTGGTGGCGCATATACCCACAGCAGCAAGAGCGGTGTAACTCACTTCCTTTGCGATACAGAAGAAGAAACCCTGATGAGCATCCGCGAGTTGCTTAGCTTCTTGCCTTCTAACAATATGGAAGACGCTCCTATGATTCCGTGCACAGATGATATCCGCCGTGCCGAAGAATCATTGATGACCGTTATTCCAGACGATCCTAATATGCCTTACGATATCAAGAATATCATAGAGCCGGTAGTCGATAATCATTACTTCTTCGAGGTTATGCCTCACTTCGCTAAGAATATCGTAGTAGGATTCGCTCGCCTTGGCGGTCGTTCTGTAGGTATCGTAGCAAATCAGCCGGCTTATCTGGCAGGTGTTCTCGATATCGACGCATCCGATAAGGCATCACGCTTCATCCGTTTCTGCGACTGCTTCAATATTCCTATCGTTACTTTCGAAGACGTTCCGGGATTCTTGCCGGGTTGCACTCAAGAGCACAACGGTATCATCCGTCACGGAGCTAAGATAGTATATGCTTATGCCGAAGCAACTGTGCCTAAGATTACAGTCATCACCCGTAAGGCATACGGAGGTGCTTACATCGTAATGAACAGTAAGCCTATCGGCGCCGATGTGAACTTCTCTTATCCTACAGCCGAAATCGCTGTGATGGGAGCAGACGGAGCGGTAAACATTCTGTATCGTAAGGCCACTCCCGAAGAGAAGGCTAAGGCTATAGAAGACTACAAGGAGAAATTCTCTAACCCGTATCGCGCTGCCGAGCAGGGATACATCGATGAGATTATTCTTCCTAAAGATACTCGCTACAAGCTGATTCAGGCGTTAGAGATGACTCAGAACAAGAGTCAGAGCAATCCGCCTAAGAAGCATGGCAACATGCCTCTGTAATATCATGGCATGATGAGCGCACCGTTTAAACAAGAAGTTTGACACTATCCGTAATGAACTCCTTGTTTAGACGGTATTTTTTTGTAGTTTTACAGACTGAAAATAAAAAATGGAGAGATTGAATTTTATGAAACGTTGGTTGCTGGCTATTATGTGTTGTGTAATTTTCTTGTCCGTTGGGGCAAAAGGTAAGAAGCAGACACGTAAGGAGCCTCTTTTTGGTAAGGCATTAGCCTCTTATACGGTATCTTCTAACGCTCTTAGCGGAGCAGTGTTCTATTTAGTAAGCGGACATGGCGGTCCCGACCCCGGATGTATAGGTAAATATCAGGGAAAGGAGTTGCACGAAGATGAATATGCGTACGATATTATCCTCAGACTGGGGCGCGAACTATTGACTCGTGGAGCTACGGTTCACTTCATCATTCAGGATAAGAAAGACGGCATACGCAATACTGCCATACTGAATAACAGCAAGCGCGAAACATGCATGGGCGACCCTATTCCGTTGAACCAGGTTGCACGACTTCAGCAGCGTTGCGATGCCATTAACCGTCTGCACCGCAAGTCGAAGAGTACTTATAAGCGTGCCATATTCATCCATGTTGATAGTCGTAGCAAAGGCAAGCAGACCGACGTGTTCTTCTATCACTCTCCGGGCAGTAAGTACGGAAAACGCTTGGCAGAAGGATTACACAGTACATTCTCGGCAAAGTACGACCGTCATCAGCCTAACCGCGGATTCAGCGGAACGGTTAGCGAGCGCAATCTTTATGTGCTGAAGCGTAGCAATCCGTATGCGGTGTTCCTCGAACTGGGAAATATACAGAATCCGCAAGACCAGAAGCGATTGGTCATCCCCGATAATCGTCAGGCGTTGGCCAACTGGATTACCGAGGCGATAGTAAAAGACTTCAAGAAATCGAAATAAAACAATCAATTAATACTAACCCCCTAATCAATTATGAAAACATTTCTTTTTACAGCAGGACTATTGGCGTCGTTGACTGCCAGTGCGTCTTCTACTGACACTCTTTACGTTAAGCAGCAGCAGTTGCCTATCTTGATAGAGCGTACAGACAATGTATTGTTTTTGATGCGCATGAATGGCGGAAACACCCAACACCTGGATGAGGTAACTCTGAACTTTGGCAAAGATGTTTCGCTGTCCGATATAAAGGCGGTGAAATTATATTACGGCGGAACAGAGGCTCGTCAAGTTAATGCCACTCAGCGTTTCGCTCCGGTAGAATACATCTCTCGTGCTCCGGGACAGACCTTGGCTGCTCATCCATCGTATTCTATTAAGAAAGATGAGGCTCGTCCTAACAAGAACACCGTAGTGCTGAAAGGACAGCAAAAGCTTTATCCGGGAGTAAACTATTTCTGGGTGAGCGTAGAGATGAATCCTAACACATCGCTTACATCTACTCTTTCGGCTACCGTAGAAGGTGCTAAGGCCGACGGACAGATGCTTCCCGTCAAGACAGTTTCGGCTCCTATGAAACGCTATATGGGTATCGGTGTTCGTCATGCAGGCGATGATGGCTCTAACGCCTTCCGTATTCCGGGATTGGTTACTACCAACAAGGGTACTCTGCTGGGCGTATACGATGTTCGCTATAACAACAGCAACGACTTGCAAGAGCATGTAGATATAGGTTTGAGCCGCAGTACCGATGGCGGTAAGACTTGGGAAAAGATGCGTCTTCCTCTGTCGTTTGGCGAGACTGGCGATATGCCTAAGGCGCAAAACGGAGTTGGCGACCCGTCTATCCTTGTAGATACCAAGACAAATACCATTTGGATAGTAGCGGCTTGGACACACGGCATGGGTAATCAGCGTGCGTGGGTAAGTTCTCATCCGGGCATGGATATGTATCACACCGCACAGCTTGTTATGGCTAAGAGTACCGACGACGGTAAGACATGGTCGGCACCTATCAATATCACAGATCAGGTTAAGAACCCCGAATGGTACTTCTTGCTTCAGGGTCCCGGACGAGGCATTACAATGCAAGACGGAACATTGGTATTCCCCATTCAGTACATCGGAAAAGACCGCATCCCTAACGCCGGCATCATGTATAGTAAAGACCGTGGCGAAACATGGCATATACATAATCACGCTCGCACTAACACCACAGAATCGCAGGTAGTAGAAGTTGAACCGGGCGTACTGATGCTTAACATGCGCGATAACCGCGGAGGCAGCAGAGCCGTATACACCACTACTGATTTGGGTAGCACATGGAAAGAACACGTTTCTTCGCGCACCGCACTTCAGGAGCCGGTTTGCATGGCCAGCTTGATTAGCGTAAAGGCGAAAGACAACGTTACCGGCAAGGACCTGCTGATATTCTCTAACCCCAACAGCACCAGTCGCCGTAACCACATAACCATCAAAATCAGTACCGACGGAGGCAAAACATGGTTGCCCGAACATCAGCTTATGATTGACGAGGGCGACTCGTGGGGCTACTCATGCCTTACCATGGTAGATAAAGAAACCGTAGGTATACTTTACGAAAGCAGTATGGCGCACATGCTGTTCCAGAAAGTAAAACTAAGCGAGATAATGTCTGGCAAGTAATTCAGGGCACTATCTCTTGATAATAAACTTTTTAAATACATTTTATTATGATCAGATTAAATTGTTTTATTCAGGTAGAAGAGAGCAAACGCGAACAGGTGCTTGCTTTGGCAAAAGAATTGGTAGCGGCATCATTGAGCGATGAAGGATGCATCGCTTACGACATCTTTGAAAGCTCAACACGCAGAGACGTAATGATGATTTGCGAAACTTGGAAAGACGCAGCATCGCTCGATGCTCATTCTAAATCGGCGCATTTCACTACCTTGGTTCCTCAGATTCAAAACTTGGGAAGCCTTAAGCTTGAGCAGTTTGAGTTCTAAGCCATTGTACGGTAATGGAGAAAGGACTTACTTATACTTCTGTAGCGGAAGTCACCGCAGCTAATACAGCCATTGCCTTAGGTTCTGGCGATATGGAGGTATTTGCCACTCCGGCTTTGGTAGCACTGATGGAGAACGCTGCCATGAACGCCGTGAAGTCGGCCTTGCCCGAAGGTTCTACTACCGTAGGCGCAATGATACAGACATCTCACATCAAGCCATCTGCCGTAGGCGAAACCGTAAAGGCAACCGCAGTATTGCAGGAGGTTGATGGCCGTAAGCTAACCTTCAGCGTGTCGGCAGTCGACTCGCAAGGAGCGGTAGGCGAAGGTACTCACATAAGATATGTGGTAGACCGTGAGCGTTTTCTTGCCAAACTGAAAAAGTAAGAAAACCGAATAATAACCATAAAGGCGCATTGTTAGGGTGGAGCAACCTTGACAATGCGCCTTTCGTTGTTTACATAGAAATATTATCACTGATTTGGTATAAGACGCTTTTTTTGAGATGAAGACAACATAAATTCTCTAATTTATTTAACTTTGTATGAAATCCAGTTTATTCATCAAAAATACATCCGTTATGAAATATCCGGTTGGCATACAGACATTCGAACAAATTATAGAACGTGATTTTGTTTATGTAGACAAAACAGACTTGGTTTATTCCTTGGCTACGGAAGGTAAGATTTATTTTATGAGTCGTCCCCGTCGTTTCGGAAAGAGTTTGCTGCTATCTACGCTTCGTGCTTATTTCGAAGGAAAGAAAGAACTGTTCGCTGGTTTGAAGATCGATGCGTTAGAGCACGATTGGCATGTACACCGTGTGTTTCATATAGATTTTAACGGCACTAATTTTACACAGCCTGGTGCCTTGCATATGAGAATCGAGGGCTATCTGCATGATTGGGAAAAGGAATATGGCATAACTCCAGATGTTGATTTTAGTTTGAGCTCTCGCTTCAACCGCATACTTCAAGCTGCTGCCGAGCAAACTGGAAGAGGTGCTGTAGTTTTGGTGGATGAGTACGACAAGCCTTTGCTCGATGTATTAGAAGGCGATTCGGAACTTCTTGAACAGAACCGAGAGATTCTGAAAGCGTTTTATTCCGTATTCAAGCTTGCCGATGCTTCCCTCCGTTTCGTTTTTCTTACAGGTGTTACCAAATTCTCGCAGGTCAGCGTGTTCAGTGGTTTTAACCAACCGAAGGACATCAGTATGTTTGAAAAATACGAAGCTCTTTGCGGTATTACTGAAGAAGAGCTGCATACACAGTTTGCCGAATCCATCAAAGAGATGGCGGCAGTAAACGGTTGTAGCGAAGAGGAAATCCGTCAGCGATTAAAACGGCATTACGACGGTTATCACTTCAGTGAAAACCTTACGGATATTTATAATCCGTTCAGCGTATTGAATGCGCTCGATAGCCGACGAATCCGCGACTTCTGGTTTACCAGCGGTACACCATCTTACTTGATTCGCTTAATGAATCATTTTCATGAGGGAATTGACGAGCTTACCAATAAGTATTACCTCCCAGATGAATTCATTAACTATGAAGCAGACATAGAATATCCGTTGCCTATGATTTACCAGAGCGGCTACCTCACCATAAAAGATTTCGATAGAGATTCAAATCTCTTCTTGCTTGATTTCCCCAACAACGAGGTAAAGAGCGGTTTCTTGGCTATGGTGGCTACCAACTACTTGCAATGCAAAATGCCATTAGAGTCTTGGATGGTGAAAGCGGTATTTGCGTTAAAGCGTGGTCAACTGGAAGAATTCCGCAAGATGCTCACTTCTTTTTTGGCAAGCATCCCATATACCATGCGCCGCAAAGAAAACGAGCCTGAAAGGGAACGTTATTTCCATTATACATTCTATCTGCTGCTTCGCTTGATGAGTGTGTACGCTGTTCTTACTGAAAAAGAGCAGAGCGAAGGTAGGGTAGACTGCATTGTAGAAACTCCTCAGTACGTGTATATCTTCGAGTTCAAGTTGGATGGTACTGCCGCCGAGGCTTTACAGCAGATAAACGATAAAGGTTATGCCCGTCCGTACGAAGCGTCAGAGCGCAAAGTGTATAAGGTGGGAGTAAACTTCTCTTCCAAGACCGGAACTATAGATGAATGGGAAGTAGGATGATTTTATAAACAATA
>ULYU01026141.1_pt1 | contig 12480 bp, 10 predicted proteins | sample 1962481 | NCBI WGS metagenome assembly ULYU01 (sample SAMEA4835872, study PRJEB28245) | human gut metagenome | biome: gut microbiome; material: fecal sample | place: Denmark | collected 2008 | reverse complement strand
TTAATTGAAGGAAAAGCAATCCAGAAAGAAATCAGGTTAGAACTAACATACAACGAACTAGACAGCACGATCGAGAATCTCTGGAGTGTACTCTTCGCAACAGGCTACCTCACCCAACAGGGAAAACCACAAGGAAGAACTTACTCTCTGATAATCCCAAACGAATCCATCCGACAGATCTTTATCGAACAGATTCAGGAATGGTTCAAAGAAACCACAAGAAAAGACGAAAACCGCTTAAAAGATTTCTGCAAAGCATTTGAAGAAGGAAACGCAGAAGCAATCGAAGAACAATTTAATAACTACCTAATGAAAACCATCAGCATCCGAGACACCTTCACAACCAAAAAAGAAAACTTCTACCATGGAGTCCTCCTAGGCTTACTAAGCTACGACCCAGACTGGTACATTACCTCAAACCAAGAAAGCGGAGACGGATACAGCGATATCATGATTGAAGCAGAACAAGCCAGAATCGGAATCATTATAGAAGTAAAATATGCAGAAAACATCAAAACACTAGATAAAGCATGCCAAAAAGCACTAAAACAGATCAAAGAAAAGAATTACGATCAGAAACTAGAAGAAGAAGGCTACGAAACAATATTAAACTACGGAATCGCCTGCTATAAAAAACGATGTAAAGTTTTGGTAGACAAATAATATAAAATAGAACCATTATCATTTTTGGAAAAAATTGTAAGTAAAATTTACATGATAATAAATATAGAATATATAGTTATTACCAATAACCTTCAGCGTATATAAGAGATATAAAATAAATAAAAGGTAGCTAAACGATAGAATTTCATAGGATTTTTTACAAAATCGCAGCAAACTTGGTGCGATGTCTGAGCGAAGCGAGTTTCGCAAGGAAAGTTTGCGAACAAGCGTTTTGTAAAAAATCCGTCAATGAAATTCGTGTTTAGCCACCTTTTATTTATTTTATATCTCTTATATACGTCAAAGATTATGACAAACAATTATTTATTCGCCAAATTATTATTCTGATACCGAGAATCAAACGTAACCTCATCATCAAACCATTCAGGTCCTTCATATTCCACAGCAACTTCCTCGCTAGGAAATTCCACCTCGGCCATCACAAGCCCTTCATATTCTCCATGAAAGACATCCAGTTCGATCACAAATCCATGTTCATCCGGAATCTTATAACGAGTCTTAGAAATTAAAATCCCATCCACCTTCGGAAGCAGATGCTCATAAGCTGCCTTATCAAGTGGAAATTCATGCTCAGTTCTAGCCATCAAACCTTTACTCTTGAAAGTTAAGAAATACTGCTTATTCATTCTGCGGATACGAATCACAGGTTCCATGCAAAGATAGCCCTGTTCGATCTCAGAATGTGGATAAGAATCCAGATTATCAGGTAAGTTGTGGACGATAAATTTTCTTTCGATTTCCATGGGCATTTCCTCCTTGAAGTGCAGATCATAAGCCTTTTTAAGGCGCATACTTTTTCTTTATTATACCCATCGTCTATGATATAATCAACAAAGATTCGAGAAAAAAACAAAGGAGATGAATATAAATGCGTTTGAGAAATGTACCAGGAGCGAGAGAGACGATCATAGAAAATCAGTTTTCCATCCAGCAGTCAGAGCAGATGAAAGGAAAATGGGCAGAGGTATTCCAAAATGACCATCCGATCCACATCGAAGTAGGAATGGGAAAAGGACAGTTTATCATAGAAATGGCAAGAAGAAATCCAGAAGTAAACTATATTGGAATCGAAAAATATTCAAGTGTCTTAGTAAGAGCTGTAGAGAAATTAGAAGATTTTGAACAGGATAACCTTCGTTTGATCCGTATGGATGCAGAGAATATCGAAGAAGTGTTTGACAAAGATGAAGTAGACAGGATTTATTTAAACTTCTCTGATCCATGGCCAAAAGACCGTCATGCAAAGAGAAGATTGACATCTACAAGATTTTTAGAACGATATGATAATATCCTGACACCAGAAGGAAGAGTGATGTTTAAGACAGATAACAAAGACTTATTTGATTTCTCCTTAGAGCAGGTAGAAGAAGCAGGATGGATCCTGGAAAATCACACATACGATCTTCATCACAGCGAATATAATGAAGGAAATGTCATGACAGAATACGAGGAGAAATTCTCAGCCAAAGGAAATCCAATCTGCCGTTTAGTAGCATATCGTCATGCCAAGTAAAAGGATTGCATAAAATAAACAAAAAGTGGTAATATAATCATGAAACAAGGAAAGTTTCGATGCAAGATCCAGTTGTTTCTATATTTGCATCCATGTATGAACAGATGGGTCTGTCAATTTTTTCAGTCACTAGACGAAGCAAAACGATGTTTAAATAAATAGCAAAGGATAGGTGAATGATTATGGAATATACATTTACAAGTGATAATTTTGAAGAAGAAGTATTAAAAAGTGATGTGCCAGTATTAGTAGATATGTTTGCAACATGGTGCGGACCTTGTAAGATGATGGCACCAGTGGTAGCACAATTAGCTGAAGAATATGAAGGAACTGTAAAAGTCGGAAAACTTGATATCGATCAGAATGTTGATATCGTAGCACAGTACAAGATCATGTCAGTTCCAACATTTTTAGTGATCAAAGATGGAGAGGTTAAGGCAAAACTGATCGGAGCAGTATCCAAAGAAGAATTAGTCGAAGCGATCGATCAGGCAAAGTAGTAAGATGAATATATTAAATATTGAACATATCAGCAAAATTTATGGAGAGAAGGTCATTTTTGATGACGTATCTCTTGGAATCCACAGTGGCGATAAGATCGGTGTGATCGGGGTCAATGGTACAGGAAAGACTACATTATTAAAGATCATTGCCAAGATCAACGAGCCAGACAAAGGCCAGATCATCTGTGGAAATGGGATCCGTGTATCTTATCTTCCACAGAATCCTGAATTTCCTAAGAAACAAAGCATTCTTGAATATGTGATGGATGGGAAAGAACATCAGGACTGGAAGACAGAGAGCGAAGCAAAAACGATCCTTACAAAACTTGGAATCTATGATTTTGATGAAGGATGCGATCATTTATCTGGAGGCCAGAAGAAGAGAGTTGCACTCGCAAGAACTTTAGTAGATCCAACCGAAGTACTGATCCTTGACGAGCCAACTAACCACTTAGATAACGATATGGTTCTATGGCTAGAAGAATTCTTAAACAGCTTTAGAGGCGTATTGATCATGGTAACACATGACCGTTATTTCTTGGATCGTGTAACGAATAAGATCGTAGAGATTGACAAAGGAAAACTTTACGAATACGATACCAACTATTCTGGATTCGTAGAGTTAAAAGTCCAGCGTGAAGAGACGGAATTAGCGACAGAACGCAAACGTCAGAGCTTGCTTCGCGTGGAAATGGAATGGATGAAACAGGGGATCAAGGCAAGAGGAACAAGACAGAGAGCCAGAACGGAACGTTTTGAAGAACTTAAGAATGCCAAAGGTCCATCCATGCAGCAAAATGTTGAGATGGATTCGATCAGCAGCCGTCTTGGAAAGACAACGATCGAGTTAGAACACATTTCCAAAGGATTTGGTGACAAACATCTGATCAATGATTTCTCTTATATCGTATTAAGAGATGACAGGATTGGATTTATCGGACCAAATGGCTGTGGAAAATCAACTTTGATGAAGATGATCATGGGAATCTTAAAGCCGGACGAAGGAAACATTACGATTGGTGACACCGTAAAGATCGGATATTTTGCACAGGAAAATGAAGATATGACAGGAGATATCCGTGTCATTGATTATATTAGAAATGTCGCAGAATACATCCAGACAACGAAAGGGCAGGCAAGTGCATCCCAGATGCTAGACCGTTTCCTGTTCCCGCCAGAACTTCAATACACACCGCTTGATAAACTTTCTGGAGGAGAACAGAGACGTCTCTACTTATTAAAAGTATTGATGGAAGCACCAAACGTTCTGATCCTCGATGAGCCGACTAACGATCTCGACATCCAGACATTAACGATCTTAGAAGATTATCTGGATACCTTCGCAGGAATCGTGATCACAGTATCTCATGACCGATATTTTCTTGATCGTATTGTAAACCGTATCTTTGCATTTGAAGAAGGCGGACATTTGAAACAGTACGAAGGCGGCTATACGGATTATCTGGAGAAAGTAAAGCCAATTGCAAAACAAGAGAAAAGCAAACCAGAGAAAAAAGAAAATAATGGAAAGAAATTCCAGAAAGAACACCAAAAGAAGCTCAAGTTTACATATAAAGAACAAAAAGAATTTGAAACGATCGATGATGATATCGCGAAACTGGAGGAAAAAATAGAACAGTTAGATGAAGAGATCATGGAAAATGCAACGAATTCTGGTAAATTAGCAGAGCTTACGCAGCAAAAAGAAGAGACAGAAGAAGCTTTGAATGAAAAGATGGACCGCTGGGTATATTTAAATGATCTGGCAGAACAGATAGCGAATCAATAACAATAAAAGAGGATTGACTCACAAAATATCATAGGAGTCAATCCTCTTATTATGTTAAGCTTCTTTTTCAAACTTAATGTTCTTCTTATACAACCGATAATCTACCCAGTTTCCAATCAAAAATTGAACGGTAGCAAAAAATGGAACCCCAAGGAACATTCCAAGTGGACCGAAATAAGCGCCACCGACAGTGATGGAAAATAAAATCAGTAGTGGACGAACTCCGGTAGATTCTCCAAGGATCTTAGGTCCAAGGATCAGACCGTCAAACTGCTGCAGGACAAAAACCATGATAATAAAGATCAGGCACTTCGTCGGGCTTACGATAAAAAGAATAAAAGCACCGGGAACTGCACCAATGATCGGTCCAAAATAAGGAATCATATTTGTGACACCGATAATAACACTGATTAATACGGTATAAGGAAGTTTTAAAATAGTCATCGCAACAAAAGCCAGTAAACCAATGATCAGAGAATCAATGGATTTTCCGATAATGAAACCAGAAAAAATATTATGACAATCTTTTAAAGTGCGAAGTACACGATAAGAGAAATTTTCATTAAAGATTGCAAGAACCAATCGTTTCCCAGCATTTTTTAAAATAAATTTATCGATCGTCATATAAATAGAAACAATAAATGCGATAAACAGGTTAAATAATCCCTTGGCAAAAGACATGGAAGCCTCATAAAGCATAGGGACGATATTGGTCAGAAGATTGTTGGTCAGTTCGAAAAGCTTTGGTAATGTCTTTGTCTCGATCATATCGGCAATCTGACCCGGAAACATATCTGTGCTGTTCTCACGATAATGTTCAAAGATTGACATGATCGATTTATAAATATCAGGAATCATCAGGGATAGTTCACGAATACTGTCATATAACTGTGGAATGATAAATCGTAGACAGACAATGATAAAACCAACCATAACGAGATAACTGATCAAAATAGCGAGTCCACGCTGTGCATTGGCAGATTTCTTTTTTAAAAGTTTCATTGATACATTTCTTTGGAAGAAAGCTACGACGGGATTTAAAATATAGGCAATCAGAAATCCCATGAAAAATGGAAATAAGATGTCCCATAATTGAGAGATCAGTTTGCTTGTATTAGACCATTGTGTTATAAAACGGAAGATCACACATCCGATCAGGATAACAGCAATGGTATAGATAGAAATCGTAAAATACTTTTTATTCGATTCGAATTTGTGGTTACTTGACATTTGAGACTCCTCTTAGAATGATAATTAATCAATAATATCATTTATTATAGACGTTTTTAAGATCAGTTACAAGACAATACAAGATTTCAATAAAAGAAAAACACCATCCCCGGCTACAAGATCAACCAAAAACAGTGCTTTAGTACGCGATGAGGGGTTCGAACCCTCGACACCCTGATTAAGAGTCAGGTGCTCTACCAACTGAGCTAATCACGCTTAAATTATGTTGTTTTTACTGCGCTTCCTTAACGCAAGATTTATTATATACGAATGTTTTAAGAAATGCAAGCATTATTTTTAATTTTTTTTATTTTTTTTTACAAAAAATTTAAAGAAAGTTAATAACGGTACAAAAAAAGCCCGAAATATGGTATTCTAGAGACTGGAAAGGGGATAAAAATTTCATGGATAAAATAGCGATCGCACAGACAACATCTTCTGGAAACTGGAGAGAGAATATAGAGAAAGCACAACAATACATAAAGAAAGCAAAAGAAGAAGAGGCAGTTATGATCATTTTTCCAGAATATTTCATGAATTATTATCCGGATGTTGAACATAACTATACAAAAAAGGCACAAAGTCTGCATGGCGAGTTTGTACAGTTAATGAAGATGCTTGCAAAAGAGTTTAAGATGTGGATCATTTTTGGAATGAATGAGCAGACTGTGGATGAAACAAAGAACTATAATACAATGGTAATCCTGAATGATCAGGGAAAACTTGTATCTGATTATAAAAAGACACATTTATTTAATGCATATAAATGGAAGGAATCAATGAATACGCTTAAGGGGGATTGTTTGTTTACACCAATTAAGACACCTGTAGGTGTGATCGGACTTGGAATCTGTTATGATCTCAGATTTCCGGAACTTGCAAGATATGAAGCATTATCTGGAACTCAGGTCATGTTGTATCCAGCGGCATGGGTTAAGGGTGAAGGAAAATTTATGCAGTGGGAGACACTTCTTCGGGCAAGAGCGATTGAAAATGAGATGTATGTTTTAGGATGTTGTCATTATAGTAAGGAACATTACATGGGAAGAAGTACTGGATTTGCACCAGATGGAACCAGATTATATTTGGGAGAGGAAAAGGAAGAACTGCTTTACGCACAAATAGATAAAGAACAGATTCAAAATATAAGAATAGCCAATCCTGTTTTTGAAAACAGGAGAAGTGATCTCTACGATTAAAACAAAACAGATCAGGGTAGGAAGCAGAAAGAGGTAGTATCATATGGAAGATAGAAGAAGTATAGCCAAGAAAGCGGCAATAGGAGTCGCACTGGTGATCGCAGCTGCGGGAGCTGTATTATTTTATAAGAATAATATTGCGATGAATCCAGGTGACACATTATTAAAATATATGTCCTATGCGGAAGATGGAAAGTATGAAAAGATGTACGATCTTCTGGACGAAGAAAGCAAAAAAAGCATTTCAAAAGAAGAATTTATCAAGAGAAATAAAAATATTTATAAAGGGATCGGGGTCAAAACGATCGATGCTGATGTAACTTCAAAGAAGAGATCCATGATCGTGACATATCGCGTAAAAATGCAGACAAATGCTGGGGTTATTACCTATAACAACCGAACAGATTTTGTGAAAGAAAATCATAGATATCATATAGATTGGGATGACTCCGTTATTTTTCCACAATTAGGAGCAGAAGACAAAGTCAGAGTAAAAACTTTATATGCCAAAAGAGGAACGATCAAAGATGCACAGGGAAATGCACTTGCTGTGCAGGGTAAGATCTATTCTGTAGGATTTGTTCCTGGGAAGATGGATGGAAATTCTGTAAAACTTGCGGCAAAGAAATTAGGATTATCCAAAGAAGAGATTCAGAAGAAACTTGATCAAAAATGGGTGACGGATGATTCTTTTGTACCATTGATCAAATTAAAAGAATATTCAAAAGATCTTCTCAATGTGAAAGGGATCATTGTTTCCACAGAAACTGGGAGAATCTATCCACTTGGAGAGGCAGCAGCACATCTTATCGGTTATATGCAAAATGGCGAAGGAAAAGCAGGACTTGAGAAATTATATGATGAGCAGCTTTCTGGCACGAATGGCTTAGAGATATACATAGAAGATTCTAATGGACAGAAAAAACAGTCACTGGCGGTCAGATCTCAGACAGATGGAAAGGATTTAACAACAACGATCAACAGTAGTTTGCAAAAGGCTATTTACGAACAGTATAAAAATGATAAAAGTGCTCATGTTGCATTGAATCCTTCAACAGGAGAGGTCAAGGCACTTGTAAGTACTCCGTCTTATGATGCACAGGCATTTATCTTAGGAATGAGCCAGAAGAAATGGAATGTGATCAATAGCGATCAAAGATTACCAATGCAAAATCGCTTTAAAGCAACATTTGCACCAGGATCATCCATCAAACCGATCATAGCAGCAATCGGACTAAGCCAGAATAAATTTCGTGCAAATGATGACTTTGGAAACAGTGGAAAACGCTGGCAAAAGGATAAAAGCTGGGGTGGTTATTACGTAACAACATTGCACGATTATAATGGGCATAATCTGCAAAATGCAATGATCTATTCTGACAATATTTATTTTGCAAAAGCAGCCCTGAAGATAGGAAAAGATACCTTGAAGGATCAGCTTGACAACTTAGGTTTTGGAGAAAGTCTGAAATTTACATTTGGACTAAACGCTTCATCCTATGGAAGTGAAGGATTTACTTCCGATATTCAGTTAGCTGACAGTGGATATGGACAGGGGAAAATGATGGTAAACCCGGTACATATGGCAGCAATCTACACAGCATTTTCTAATAATGGTAATATGCTGAAACCGTATCTGATCAAAGAAAACGGATCAAAAAAACAAGTATTAAAGGAAACTATATTCACCAAACAAGCTGTGAATACTGTAAATGAAGCTATGCGACAAGTAATCAGAGATCCCTCTGGTACGGGACACGCAGCGAACATAGAAGGGGTAGATCTTCGAGGAAAGACAGGAACTGCAGAGATCAAACAATCACAGACAGACACAAAAGGAACAGAAATCGGCTGGTTTGTGACCATAATGCCAGCAACAAACAATAGGGAAGCATTGGAACTGGTATCCATGACAGAAAACGTGAAGAAACGAGGCGGAAGTGGATACGTGGTCAATAAAACAAAGAAGATCATGGAAGAATACCTGCAGTAGATCAGCTGCAGGTATTTTTCTATGATCGATGATGCAATTATAAAATAAAATTTATAATTTCTTTACAACCAATTCATTGCTATTCTGCATAGGTTTGCGTATAATTACCATTATACTTAAATGTGATATCCATAATAGAACAGATATCAAAGAAGGAGAAGTCTATGAGAGATAAATTCAACCAATTCATGCAGGGCAGATACGGAAATGACGATCTGAACCGCTTTTTAATGAAGATTATTTTAGCAGCATTTGTACTATCACTATTTACAGGAAGAATCGTATTTGGCGGCGTAGTATCACTTAGCCGTATTTTTTATTGGATCGCATTGGCCCTTTTGGTTTATTGCTATATCCGTATGTTTTCAAGAAACATCTATAAACGATCCGAAGAAAACAGATGGTTCCTAAACAAAACATCTAATATGCGAGGGTTCTGGAGCAATAGAAAATACAAAGCACAGCAGATGAAGAACTACCATATTTACAAATGTCCAGGATGTGGACAGAAGATCAGAATTCCAAGAGGAAAAGGAAAGATAGAAGTCCGTTGTCCAAAGTGTCGTACCACATTCGTAAAGAGGAGCTAAAATGTTTGGGTATATCATTGTCAACAAACCAGAGATGAAATTCCGAGAATTCGATGTCTATCACGGATACTATTGTGGTTTGTGCAGAAAATTAAAAGAACATTATGGAAAGTTTGGACAGATCACACTTTCCTACGATATGGTCTTTGTATTGATGACCTTAACTAGTCTTTATGAACCAGAAACAACAAAGAGTATGAAACGCTGTGTCACACATCCATTGCAAAAACATGAGGAAAGAGTAAACAATATCACGGATTATGTCGCACACATGAATATTTTGTTAACTTATTACAAATGTAAAGATGATTGGAACGATGACCGTAAATTAAAGAAGTTAGTATTAGAAAAAATCTTATACCATAAGAGTGGATTTTCCAGAAATTTTTATAGGGAAAAATGGAACAAGATCAATGATATATTAGAAAAGTTGTCAGAAGAAGAGAAACAAGACAATCAGGATATCGATCAGATGTCAGGGATGTTTGGAAAGATCATGGCAGAGATCATGTTGTATCAAGATGATGAGTGGAAAGAACTTCTGGAGCAATTTGGATTTTTTCTTGGTAAATTCATTTACTTGATGGATGCATATGAAGATATTGAAGATGATCTGAAGAATCATAACTATAATCCACTGAAAAATATATATACAAAACCGGAATTTGAAGATATGATCCATCAGATTCTAATGATGATGATGGCAGAGTGTTCAAAAGCTTTTGAACAGCTTCCACTGATTGATGATATAGATATATTGAGAAATGTATTATACTCCGGAGTATGGTATCGATACGAACAGGTACGAGAGAAACGAGAAAAAGAAAAGGAAGAAAAGAATGTCTGATCCATATGAAATTCTAGGAGTGCAAAGAGGTGCTTCAGAAGAAGAAATAAAAAAAGCATATAAAAGATTAAGCAGAAAATACCATCCAGATGCCAATCTTGATAATCCAAAGGCAGCTGAGGAGAAATTTAAAGAGCTCCAGCAAGCTTATCAACAGGTTATGAAGGAGAAAACAACCGGATACAGCCAAAGTTCTTATGGTGGATACCAGAGTCAGGGGAATCCTTATGGTGGACAAGGGAATCCATATGGAAATCAACAAGGAAATCCGTATGGAGAATGGAATCCATTTGAGGATATTTTTGGACAATTTAGTGGTTATTACACAAATGGTGGAGCTCAGCAAAGACAGAGGACAACGACAGGATATGAGAAGGACACGCATTTAAGAGCAGCAGGTAATTATGTAAGGAATGGTTATTATCAGGAAGCAAGGAATGTTTTAGATGGCATGGAACCAGCCAGAAGAAATGCGAGATGGTACTATTACAGTGCAGCTGCCAATCAAGGCCTTGGAAATAATGTAACTGCTATGGAACATGCAAAACAGGCAGTTTCCATGGAACCTGATAATTATGAATATCAGATGTTATTACAACAGCTGCAAGGAAATGGTTCTTGGTATCAGCAAAGACAAAGTACTTATCAGAATCCATATTCCACAGGTGGAGACTGGTGTATGAAGATGTGCATGTTAAATTTGATGTGCAACTGTTGTCTCGGTGGCAGATACTGGTGTTGATCTGTAAAACAACACTGATTTAGGAGGGAAGACAATGAGCAAAGTAATAGGAATAGATTTGGGAACAACAAATTCTTGTGTAGCAGTGATGGAAGGTGGAGTACCAGTTGTGATCTCAAATGCAGAAGGTGGAAGAACCACGCCATCAATAGTGGCATTTGCGAAAAATGGAGAACGACTGGTTGGAGATCCAGCAAAACGACAGGCGGTAACGAATGTGAGTCGTACAGTTGCATCCGTAAAACGTCAGATGGGAACAGATCGTAAAGTAAAAATTGATGGGAAGAAATATACACCAGAAGAAATTTCAGCGATGATCCTGGCCAAATTAAAAAAGGATGCAGAAAGCTATCTCGGGGAAGAAGTAACGAGAGCCGTGATCACAGTACCAGCTTATTTTAGCGATGCTCAGAGACAGGCTACAAAGAATGCTGGAAAGATTGCGGGATTAAGTGTGGAACGTATCATTAACGAACCGACATCTGCTGCATTGGCGTATGGACTAGACAAATCCGTATCCCAGAAGATCATGGTATATGATCTTGGTGGAGGAACTTTTGACGTTTCGGTGATCGAGATTGGTGATGGAGTTGTCGAAGTACTGGCAACGGCTGGAAATAATCATCTTGGAGGAGATGATTTTGATCAAAGGATCATGAATTATCTGATCGGGGAATTTAAAAAAGCAGAAGGGATTGATCTGTCCAAGGATCAGACAGCTGTTCAGAGAATTAAAGAAGAGGCAGAAAAAGCAAAGAAAGAATTATCTTCTTCTATGACTGTACAGATTAATCTGCCATTTATCGCAGTAGGGAAAGATGGCCCTAAACATATGGATATCACATTAACCAGATCCAAATTTGAAGAACTGACTTCAGATTTGATCGATCAGACAGCAGGACCAGTTCATCAGGCGTTATCTGATGCAGGAATCAGTGCCAGCGAACTTCATATGGTACTGTTAGTCGGCGGTTCTACCAGAATGCCAGCAGTTTCAGAGAAAGTAAGACAGTTAACAGGTAAAGAACCAAGCAAGAATATGAATCCAGATGAATGTGTAGCTCTGGGTGCAGCAATTCAGGGTGGAAAGATCGCAGGAGAAGCAGGGTTAAATGAGATTTTATTAATGGATGTTACACCGCTGTCCTTATCCATTGAGACAGCTGGAGGCGTTGCAACTAGATTGATTGACCGAAATTCCACAATCCCAACAAGATACAGTCAGATCTTTACGACAGCAGCAAATTTCCAGACAACTGTAGAAATCAAAGTTTTGCAGGGAGAGCGTGCGATGGCAAGGGATAACCAGGTCCTTGGAACCTTTAAATTAAAAGGAATCAAGCGTGCGATGCGAGGAGTACCACAGATCGAGGTAACATTTGATATTGAC
>ULYU01058229.1_pt1 | contig 12539 bp, 6 predicted proteins | sample 1962481 | NCBI WGS metagenome assembly ULYU01 (sample SAMEA4835872, study PRJEB28245) | human gut metagenome | biome: gut microbiome; material: fecal sample | place: Denmark | collected 2008 | reverse complement strand
CGAAACGGCGGCGTTTGTCGCGCGGCGCATCCGGCAAGGTTTCCATAATGCCGAAGTTCGCATTCATCGGCTGGAAGCTGCTTCCGTTATATTCGCTTACATAATGTGCAAGTGCTCCGATTGCCGTTCGTCTTGTAAAATCGATTTGCGGTCGATTGTTTACAAGCCGTGCCAGATTGATTCCCGCAGCAAGCCCGGATGAAGCACTTTCAACATAGCCCTCAACGCCGGTGAGCTGCCCCGCAAAGAACAAATCCTCACGCTCACGCAGGGAGTAAAAAGGAGTCAGATGTTTCGGGGATTGAATGAAGGAATTTCTGTGCATAACGCCGTAACGCACATATTCCGCATTCGCAAGCCCGGGAATCATTCCGAAAACGCGCTTCTGCTCGCCGAACCTGAGATTGGTTTGGAATCCCACGATGTTAAAAAGCGTGCCCTCGGAGTTATCCTGTCTGAGCTGCACAACGGCAAACGGTTTTTTGCCGTCGCTTGCGGTGCATTCTGCAAGACCGACGGGCTTCAGCGGTCCGTATGCAAGGGTCAGGTCGCCACGTTTTGCCATGACTTCAACCGGCATACACCCTTCAAAAACGTTGACGGTTTCAAACTCGTGCAGCGGAGCGGTTTCCGCCGAAACCAGCGCGCGCACGAATTCGTAATACTCACGCATTGTCATAGGGCAATTCAGATAATCACTGCCGCGTCCGTAACGTGAGGCTCTGCTTATCCGATTCATATCAAGCGATTCGAGCGTTACGATCGGAGCAGCCGCATCAAAGAAATGCAGGCTGTCTCCAAGCAGGTTTTCAATGTTTCTCATCAAAACACCGTCTGTAAGCGGCCCTGTGGCAATTACCGCAGGTTCAGTCGGTATTTCCGTTATTTCCCGGGAAATGAGCTCAATATTCGGATGTTTTTTTAGCTCTTCCGTGATTCGTTTTGAAAAATCAGTGCGATCCACCGCGAGCGCACCGCCCGCCGGAACGCGCGTTTCGTCCGCAATTCTCATTACAAGAGAATTCATTCGGCGAAGTTCTTCTTTCAAGAGGCCGACGGCATTATCCAGCTTATCTGAGCGAAGCGAGTTCGAGCAAACCAATTCGCATAGGTCATCAGTTTTGTGTGCAGGCGAATGCTTGCCCGGCTTCATTTCAAAAAGGTTGACATGTATGCCGCTTTCGGCAATCACATACGCCGCCTCACAGCCGGCCAATCCTCCGCCGATAACAGAAACCGATTTCATTGCTTTCCTCCTCCTTGTTCGCGTTTGATGTTTTTATGCCTGTCGGCATCATGCTGCATTAAGAATAATTCATCTCCCCTTCTTGCTCTTGCGAAATCACCGGGAAATGAAATAACTCCCTTTTCAGTCCCGTGCCTCCGCTTTATCCGCAAGGTCGGGATAAGTGTTTTTAATCTCTCCGCTCGGAACAACAAAGCCGCATTCCTTTTCGGAACAGACAATATAGCGTCCGTTCGGGCCCATTTTCCACACGGTCATCCTTCCGCAGCGCGGGCACGGTTTGCCTGTCGGCAGATACCACGATACGTAATCACACTCCGGATAATTCTCGCAGCCGTAAAACACTCTGCCTTTTTTGCCCTTGCGCTTGATTATTTCCCCGCCGCATTTGGGGCATTTCACGCCGACTTTTTCAACAATGGGCTTTGTGTTTTTGCACTCCGGATAATTCGGACAGGCAAGGAACCTTCCGAATCTGCCTGTTTTATATACCATCATTGCGCCGCATTTATCGCAGGGGATATCCGAAACCTCATCGGGAATTTCAATACGCTCAACGGTCTTGAATGCCTCTTCAAGAGATTCTTCAAACGGAGGATAGAAATCTTCAATCAGATTTTGCCAGCGTTCCTTGCCTTCTTCCACTGAGTCCAATCGTGACTCCATATCCGCCGTGAACTTGACGTCAACAATATTGCGGAAATTATCCTCCATAACTTTGTTCACAACGAACCCGAGATCGGTGGGCACAAGCTGTTTCTTTTCTTTTTCTACGTACCCTCTGTCGATAATTGTCGAAATTGTCGGAGAATACGTGCTCGGCCTGCCGATTCCCAGCTCTTCAAGAGTTTTCACAAGGGATGCTTCGGTGTATCTTGAAGGCGGTTCGGTAAAGTTCTGCTTCGGGTTCAGAGAAACAAACTTAGGTTCACTGCCGACTTCCATAGCGGGAAGGGTCGTGTCCTTTTCGCCTATGCCGTCATCCTGCGACGGGTTCGAAACGGAATAAACCGCCGTGAATCCGTCAAAGATTTTTTTTGAACTGTTGGTTCGATATGTGCATTTCGGCTGAGTCTGCGTTTCAAGCGTAACAGTTGAGGTTTCGTAAAGCGCATCACTCATCTGGCTTGCAAGGAATCGTTCGTAAATCAGTTTGTAAAGTTTATACTGCCCCGGTTCGAGATACTGTTTCACCGATGCGGGCGTGTTTTTTACATCGGTCGGACGAATTGCCTCATGCGCATCCTGGGAACCCGCTCTGCCCTTAAAAACATTGGGCTTTTCGGGTACGTAAGCTGCGCCGAACGCTGCTGCAATGTATTCTCTCGCACTCTGCTGCGCTTCGGCGGAAATTCGAACTGAATCCGTACGCATATACGTAATCAAACCAACGCTGCCCTTGGTGCCGATATCAACGCCCTCATAGAGCTGCTGAGCGCAAAGCATGGTTCGCTTCGGCGGCATTGAAGCGCGGTTCGATGCATCCTGAAGCATGCTGCTCGTTGTGTACGGTGCAGGCGCATGACGCGTTTTTTTTGCTGTTTTGATGTCCGCAACGCAATAAACCGCTCCGGTGGATAAATCCGCAACGCGCATTGCATCGGCTTCCGTCTGAAGCTCCGTCTTTTTGCCGTCAAAACCATAGAATTTGGCCTCGAATGTACGCTTGGCAAGATGAAGTTTTACTGTGACCGTCCAATACTCTTTCGGCACGAAATCAAGTATCTCGCGCTCTCTGTCGCAGATGAGTTTTGTCGTAACCGACTGCACACGGCCCGCCGAAAGTCCTCTTCGAACCTTTGCCCAAAGCAGCGGGCTGATTTTGTAGCCGAGCAAACGGTCAAGCACGCGCCGCGCCTGCTGCGCATCAACAAGGTTTCTGTCAATGCAGCGCGGATTTTTGACCGCCTTTTGAATGACTGTCTTTGTGATTTCGTTAAACACAACACGACAGGGCTCGTTTTCATCCAGCTTCAGCATTTTTGCAAGATGCCACGAAATCGCTTCTCCCTCGCGATCAGGGTCGGTTGCAAGCACGATATGCTTTGCGTGCTTTGCTTCTTTGCGTATTTTTTCGATAACTTCGCCTCTTCCGCGAAGGGTAATATATTTGGGTTCAAAGTCGTGTTCAACATCAACACCGAGCTGGCTTTTCGGCAAATCGCGAACATGCCCGTTCGATGCAATGACTCTGTATTTTGAGCCGAGATACTTTTCAATCGTCTTCGCTTTGGACGGCGATTCCACGATAACCAATGTCTCTGCCATAATCCTCCTTCGACCGTTTGGTCGTTTACAGTTAATTTACAGTAAAATCCGATTCTGCCGCACCGCGGCGGCAGTTCAGCAACAGCTTTTTTCACAAGAAGCGAATTGTTCAAACTCTGCCTGATCGGGTTTGCGATTCTGCCGGTGATACGACTTACGGATCAGCTCAATGTATAGATTCTGCCCGGCAATTGTTTTATTAAACCCGAAAATTCCAATTCTGTCAAGTGCAAGTTTAAAACTTCGACCGGGAGCTGCGTAAGCTCGCAGATTTCGTCAAAGTTTTTTTCGCCCAATTCAATCAAATCAAATAATACCTTTTGATTACCCGTCAATTTCAACTCACTGCTGCCCCTGCCGCGCAGCTCTGATTTTTTGCTGCACTCAGGATCGATTCCGAGATGAAACAGCAAATCATCTGCACTGAATACAGGTTCCGCCATGCCTTTTCGTATCAGTTCGTTCGTTCCGAAGCTCATCCTGTCCGTGATTCTTCCGGGCACGGCATACACGGTTCTGCCCTGTTCCAACGCGCAATTTGCAGTTATCATCGTTCCGCTCTTTTCACCCGCTTCAACAACAAGCACGCCGCAGCTCATTCCGCTGATTATTCTGTTTCTCATTGGGAAAAAATACGTTGCAGCACGCGTGAAAGGCAGGAATTCGCTCATCACGCAGCCGTTCTCGATTATTGCTTCCATAATCTCCGCGGTGCCGTCGGTTTTTGCCGTGCATACGCCTTGTCCGAGTATCGCCGCCGTTGGATATTTTTGTTCGGCGGCACTCAACGCTCCCTGCGCCGCAAGGCTGTCGCAGCCGTAGGCAAGCCCGGAAACTATGGTAACGCCGTTTTTTGCCAACTCACAGCCCATATGAGCGGACACTTTTTTTCCGTAATCCGAACACCTTCTTGCGCCGATTATTGCAAACGGCGTTTCGGCCTGCAATCGTGCGCATTTGCCTCTTGCATAAAGCACAAACGGCGGATCCGCAATATATTTCAATTCGGTCGGATAAGCTTCACTGTTCGGAGTCAATGCTGAAACACCGTTTTTTTCAAGGTTCGAAATGAAATCATCAATATAGGCATCCGATGCCGTGAGCCGCAGTTTTTCGGCCTGCTCCCGTTTTATCATGGTTAAAATATCGGAATCAAAGTTTTTTATCGCTTCAAACAACTCCGAAATCGAATCAAAATTTCGCAGCAGTTCGTTTGCCTGCTTCGCCCTGCCTTCAAAAGCAATGCTCAATCGGATATAATCCCTGTCCGCCTGTTGATACTCCATTTGCCCTCCGTTCGGCTGCCGCAGTGCCGATTACGTCACAGTTTGCTCCAATACTTGCTGTCCAAAGAGCGATATTGAAGGGCTTCCGCAACGCATGCCCCTGTAATTTTTTCCTCGCCCGCAAGGTCGGCAATGGTTTTGCTAACCTTAATCAATCTATCGTATGCCCTTGCAGACAGCCGCAGCCTGTCGAACGAAAGCCTTATAAGCTTTTCCGCATCGGGCTCCAGTGCGCAATACTTTTTGATATGTTTCGAACTCATCTGCGCGTTGAACATTATACCGTCGTTTTTAAAGCGTTCACGCTGAATGCATCGCGCTTTCGAAACCCTTTCACGAATTGCCGCCGAGCTTTCGCCCGCCTGTTTGGACGCAAGATCCTCATACGCAACCTCTGTCATCTCAACATGAATATCTATCCTGTCCAGCATGGGGCCGCTGATTCGGTTTCGATAACGCTCAATCTGGGACGGATTGCATCTGCATGGGTTGATTCTTGAACCGAAATTTCCGCACGGGCAGGGGTTCATCGCTGCAACGAGCATAAAGTCCGCCGGATATTCCGCTTTTGCCGCTGCACGGGTGATGGACACAAAGCCGTCTTCAAGCGGCTGCCGCAATGCTTCCAACACCGACTTTTGAAACTCCGGGAATTCATCCAAAAACAGCACACCGTAATGTGCAAGGCTGATTTCACCCGGAAGTGCTTTTGTTCCGCCGCCGACAAGCGCGGGAATGGAGGCCGAATGATGCGGCGCACGAAACGGACGCTCCCGCACAATTCCGCCGCGTCCGCGCAATATGCCCGCAACGGAATGAATCTTTGTTATTTCAAGTGCCTCTTCGTTTGACAAAGTCGGCAATATTGAAGGAATGCTTCTTGCAAGCATCGTTTTACCCGAACCGGGCGTTCCGATAAGCAAAATATTGTGGTTGCCCGCTGCTGCAACTTCGGCTGCACGTTTCGCCGCCTGCTGACCCTTTATTAACGAAAAATCACTGTCAAAACTCGGATGGTCGTCTATATTTGTTTGACTGCACGGCTGCGGATTGATGATCTTCATTCCGCGCAGGAAAAGCACAGCCTCTGTAAGACTCATTACAGGAATCACGACTGCATCGTGTATGAAAGCAGCTTCCTCCGCGTTTTCCTTTGGGAGAATGATATGGTTATATCCGCGTGAGCATGCATCGATTACCATCGGCAGCACGCCGTTAACACCGCGAACGCTGCCGTCCAAAGCAAGCTCACCGATTATAAGCCATTTTTCCGCCGCAGTGCGATCGATATCCCCGTTTGCCGCAAGTATGCCTATCGCTATCGGCAAATCGTAAACCGTACCCTCCTTGCGAACATCCGCCGGCGCAAGATTTACAACAAGCCGCACATTTGGGAAAGGAAAGCCCGAGTTGCATATTGCAGAGCGGACGCGCTCCTTGGATTCCTTAACGGCATTATCCGGAAGGCCGACGGTTTCGTAACCCGCAAAGCCGAAGCTTATATCCGTTTCAACCGTCACGGGATAGCCGAGCAGCCCCGTTAACCCATAACTTGTGATTCTTGCCAGCATATTTCCCCCTTTGTCCGAATAAAGCCATACCGAGTGATTTTTTCACTCGGTAAGCCGTTAAACGAGTATTAACATTTAATCTTTGGTGTTCAGATTGACTTTTTTCCCTTTTCCGTCGTTTTTCACGGAAGGAGCCTCAGCAGGTTTGAACACAAAAAGCTTGTTGCCGATGAAGTTTACGATTATGCAGATGCAGGTCGAAAGCAGCATGCACGCTCTTTCGCCGTTAATTATCTTTGTGAGCCACTGCGGAAGCCCAAGACTCATCCACCAATCATCAATATGCAAAGCATTGGTAAACAGCCAGATAAGACCGAGCGAAACAAGCAATACACCCAGATTAACTGCAATAAAGCTTATGATTTCGCGCGCATCCTGTCTGCGCTCTTCTTTAAAGGTCCAACGGCTGTTCAGAATATAGCTGTTCAGAATGCCGGCACAATAGCCGACAACTTTTGAAACATAAACCGTCCAACCGCCCGTAAACGGTATTGCAAGCACGATGCTCAGCACCGTGCTGACGACCATGTCTATAAGCGTGTTGCCTATTCCCACCAAGCCGAATTTAATCAGCTGGAAAAAGCTTTTTTTTGCGGCTGTGCCGCCGTTTTTTTCGTTTGAACTCATTATTGAAACTTACTCCTTTACGCGGCAGCGAACAATATGCCCGCCCAAAAGCCGGCTGCGACAGGTTTTCTGTCGAATTGTCCGCCGCACGCATTTTCTTCTTCACCCCGTCCGCACCGAAAGCACGGGCATCGGGCTTGTGTTCGGTATTTTTTTACCAAGTGCCGAAGAATGTCCATGTGGGCAGCCATTCAAGTGCACGTATATATTCCCTGCTGACCTGAATGCCGCTGATTACGGGATAGAAAACCGCAAACAGCACGATCGCAGCAGCAAGCCAAATGAACTTGATCTTCGGAACGAATTTTGCTCCGCCGGAAATCATGTCGCCGCGTTCGAGCGGTATGTAGTAGAACTTATCCTCATAGTGCTTGAGCACATATACAGAGGCAAGTATTATCATCGGCACGGTCGCAAAGTAATGATATACGAACACGCAGCGGGAAATCAGCATCCAGGGCAGCATGGACGATGCCATGCAGGCAAAGATGAAGAATATCTCCGCATTGAGCCTGAACCTGTTGCGCAGGAACATGATGAACAGCGTCAGCGTGCCTGCAAAGCAGATCCACCACACAGCGGGGTTGCCGAAAGTTGAAATGGTTCCGAACTTTGTTGTGTCCGGATTCTGTCCTCCGGAATAGAACCACACCGGGCGGTTTCCGAGAGGCCATTCATACCATGCGGACTGATACGGATGCGTTGAATTGAGCCCGCTGTGGTAACTGAACATATATTTTTGATTGTCAATAACACCGTCCACATAAGTCTTAACCTTTTCGGAGAAGGTCAAAACTTCGCCCTCGGGCTCCTCATTGTACTCGAGCTGTCCGGCGGCACGAAGGCGTGCAATCTTTGTTTGCTCCGCATTAGGTTTCCATTGCGCCGTGTAATACGGTCTGTATGCTGCCGAGTAAATCGCAGCGGGAATGATGATGAAGAACAGGAGACAGAACAGGCAGGTTTTTATAAACCGTGCCGGGAACTTTCTCGCGTTCGCAACCGCAGGATCGGCCTCTTCCGCTTTTGTGAGCTTGGCATTTTTAATCTTGTTTGCCTTTACCCAAAGGGTTATCATCTTAACAAAGAACATAACCGCAAGCGCAGCACCGGTATATATGCAGATCCATTTGCTTGCGCAGCCCAAACCGAAGAACAAACCCGAAAGCCCGAGGGGTATCAGGGTGTCCTTAAGGCTGTCGCCGAGATCCATCTTTATGAATTTGTACATGTAGTACGTCATGCACATATTGAAGAACACGCCGTACACGTCAATTGTCGAAATTCGAGTCTGCGAAAAATGCATAAAATCGAATGCAAACAACCCCGCCGCAAGCAGCGCAAGCTCGGGACGTTTGAACATGCGCTTGCCGAACGCATACATCAGGGGAATCATTGCAACGCCGAACAGCGCACCCATGATTCGCCAACCGAAGGGATTCATGCCGAATATCGCAACGCCGACGGAAATGATTATTTTTCCGAGCGGAGGATGCGAAACCTCGTAGACACTAAGATTATGCAGATGTTCATATGCGGTTCGTGCGTGGTAGAGCTCATCGAAATACATGCCGGTCATGTAACTCGGGTATTCCGGCACGCAGTCCTGTTCATCGACAAGAGCCGCTGCGGATGCATCGTTCACCGTTACATGAAGCAGGTTGCCTTCCGTATCAAAGAACGCAAGCTCGTTTATCCATGCTTCGCCGCTCACAACTGTCAGCGTGATGTTTTTTGTTGTGCTGTGCAGGCTGCTGTTGCGAACCCACCTGTACATTGTTCCGAAACGCTGGTCGATTTCGGCTGATTTGCCGTCGTCTCCGGTGAGCTTGAATACGGTCGTTCCTTTTGAGCCGCTGCCGCCGGTAATTCCGCCGTCATGCCAAACACTGCCGATGGTAACCGTATCATCAAATGTCAGCGTTACGGTTGTGCCCGGCGTTCCCTTCCATTCGCTGTCCGGTGCTTTTGTGGAGCCGAGATTCGTGACGGCAAGAATGCCGTAAACAAGAGTCAATGCAATAACGAATATCCAGTCTTTTTTTGTATAGTGAAGCTTTGTATCCGTTTTTTGGGGGATAACAGGCTTCGTGTCAAAAATGCTCGGAGCAAGCTGCGCAGGGGTTTTGATGGGATCGCCTTTGCGCGCCTTGTCCATTGATTTTTCAAGCTTGAGCAGGAAATAGATCGCAATGGGCAAAAGGATGTAGATGCAGAGCATGATAACGATCATCTTTGTTCTTGCGGTGTATTCCGCATCACTCATACCCGTTGTGTTATCCGAGGATTGTGATGATGGAGTCTTTGTTTCAAAGCTCTGAATTTCGCCGTTGTAGTTTGTGAGCTTTTCAATTTTAAAATCGTCAAAGTAGGCAATGCCCATGCTCGTGCTGCTGAAATTGCCGAGTCTGCATCCGATTTTAAGCTTGGACTGTCCGCTTCCGGTTTTGCCGACAAGCTCAACCATTGTCCAATCAGTTGTGCCGAGAACAGGCGTTGAATAACAGGTTCGGTCCACAAGAGCAATATTTGCACCCGCTCCGCCGCTGACATTTTCGGTTTTGATGTAGCAGCTGAGTTTGTAAATCGTGTTTGCCTGAACGGAAACTGTCTGCGTGAAGTGTGCATCATCAAGCTCCGCATTCGTGAGCTTCACGACATTGCCGCGCGCAGCATCCTTCACGACAACCGCGTTTGACACGGAAGTATCGTTTAAATAGGATGTGTATTCCCACCCCTTCGGCATAAGACCGCTTGAATCGAGGCTTTCGAAGCTGCCGTTTGCAATGTTTGCGCTTCCTCCGCTTTTCGGGGAAGCAAGCAGCAGAACGATGCCGAAAATAACACATACTGCCGCAATAATTGCAAGGCTGACAGTGAGTGTTTTTTTGTTTATCTTTTTCATTTTGTTTCCTCTCATTTCTCTGCTTTTCGTGCAGGAACAGTTTTTTGTGCTTTCGCCGAAACATCATCATCCGCGAAGACATCGGCTTTTACTCTTCCGCGGAGCATAATATCCGTGCAAATGCCGCAGAATATTATAAACAATATGACGTTTGCAAGTGAGCACCAGAACACAAGGCGTTCATCCCAATAGAGGTGGTACTCATGCAGTTTGCTGTAATAAAACGCTGCAATGCAGTTCACAAGCGTTGTTGCGCTCCAGCACATGAACATGCTGATAAGTCGCCTGTCGCCGTAGCTGATGTAAGCAACAAGCAGCAGAAGCAGCACGGGGAACAGGTAGCGTTCGTGCATGTAGTGGCCGAGAGTGAAAAGCGAGGCGAATGTGAATGCGGTTGCAAGACTCAACGCGCCGGAATGCTTTTTCCTGCCGAAGAAATACAGAACACCGCCGAAACCGACTGAAAGAACCATCAGAACGGTGCCGAGTTGGCCGTAAGTCAGCCCGAGAATTGCCTTCTCGGTTATCGGGGTCCAATTCTTTCCGAACAATGTGTAAATATTGTATGCATTTACGCTTGCGTATTTATAAGAAGTAGCAGTTCCCATATATTTTTGAAGGATAATGGAATACCACGGCATGGTGTCATCGGCAAACGGAATTACGGATACAATGAGAAGCGCGCAGGCGCAGGCGACCGCAGCAACGGTTTTCATGATTCGCGTTCCGACTCCGTCCGCACATTTTCTGCCTGTCGGACTGAAGAAATCCGGATCGAAAATATAGCAGAAATATGCAATCGCAAGAAGCGGACCCGCCATCAAAGCCTGCGGCTTGAGCAGGATTGATAATCCGTAAACAAATCCCGCAAGAATCGGTTTGTTCGAATTGAGCAGAATAATGCTTATTACAAGCAGGATCGAAAGAATCTGATCGATCTGTCCCCATCCTCCGGAAACATAGATGAAAACGGGGCAGAATGCTGCAAGGCACATAAGAAGGTACGCAGCCTCAAAGCGAAGTTTTTTGCGCGCAAGCCTGTAAACAAGATACGCCGAGCCTATATCGGCAATTATCGACGGGAGTTTTATCATCGTGACATAGAATATGTCGTACGAGCCGTCCGCCGCATAAACGCCGTGACCGAAAAGATCCGCTATGCGCGCCATCAACCCCAAAACATACATGTATCCCGGCGGATAATCCGGAAAATTGGTTTGAGGATTATAGAAGTTTTGAAAGCCGTTTCGGAATATTTTGTTTCCCCACGATGTGAAACAGCCTATATCGGTTTTGTGTCCGACAATATAGTAGGAAAAAAGAATATGCAGCAGCAGCGAAGCAAGCAGCGTCCACACAACAAGAAAATTGTCTGATTTGTCGCGTACACCGTTCACAAGAACGGCTCTGCTTTTTTTGATGCTTACATAGACCATGTAGATCAGCAAAAAGGCAATCGTTGCCAAAATGGAAGCGATCAGTATTTGCTCGGTCGGAAATTTGGTCGGCGTCATATTGAATGCCATCCTCCTTATGAAAGCCTGCTGTAAGATGCCGAATGCGTCCGGCTGACCTCTGTCACACCGCTTACGTTCGCGCATCATACACCGATTTTATTTATTTTACCATATTATGTTCAAAATTTGAAGTGCCGAACGCAAAAAAAAGCAGCAAACAACAAAATTGAAAGCTGCGGAAAAGTCGATAACGGATTTTTTATTTTGTTTAAATCGTAAATGCATTTTCTATATGTCTGATTTTGTGTTCCGAAAGTATCACTTCAATTATATCGAAGCGATAGTAAACCGCCTTTTGCCTGTAATTTGCCGCAAAATACTTTGCAGCGTAAGCCATGTTTGCTCTTTTTGCAGAACCGACACGCAGCATCGGCGGCAGCTCCTTTGAATCGAGAGCGGTCTTGACCTCGACAAAGGCAACTGTGCTTCCTTTTTTTGCGATTATATCAATCTCCTTGCGTGCAACACGGTAATTGCGCTGAAGGATTCGGTACCCGTGCAAACGAAGGTAAAGCCTTGCCAAACGCTCCCCTCTTGCACCGATGCGCTGCTGTTTGCTTCCGTTTTCAATATTCAGCCGTTCCAATTGCACCTCCGATCGGGTGTATACAGCAACGCGGTCAGTATTCACCGCGTTCCGCAAGAATTTTTTTGATGAAGCTGCGCCTGTGAAGTTCGCACGGACCGAATTCACGAAGCGCATCCATATGCTGCTTTGTTCCGTAACCGACGTTTTTTTCGAAACCGTACTGCGGAAATTTCTCCGCTGCGGCGATCATGTATCTGTCTCTTTCCACTTTTGCAACTATGCTTGCCGCCGCAATGGAATAACACAATGCATCGCCGTGAATCAGGCTGTGCTGCACGGCGGGAATATCAAGTTCTTTAACGGCATCAACAAAAACGTTGCTGCACACGTAATCGCCCGGGCAATGCGCCAAAGCATTCCTGTAAGCTTCGGCAAACGCCTTTTTTGTTGCCTGAAGAATATTTATCTCATCAATTTCCTTTTGAAACACCCATCCTGTGCCGAAAGCTGTCGCTCCGCCTGTAATAAGCGGGTAAAGCTTTTCCATGCGCTTCTTTGTAAGCTTTTTGGAATCGTTTACGCCCTCGATC
>ULYU01002297.1_pt1 | contig 12567 bp, 9 predicted proteins | sample 1962481 | NCBI WGS metagenome assembly ULYU01 (sample SAMEA4835872, study PRJEB28245) | human gut metagenome | biome: gut microbiome; material: fecal sample | place: Denmark | collected 2008 | reverse complement strand
GCTGACAACGAAGTGTGCCACAGGAAGGCTGATATCACTGAATGACGCCGTTGCAAATTGAGTCTCATCATCCTTCTTAGCCTGTTGAGCCTGACCCTCTACATTTTTGTCCACCTCGAACGATGTGCTGTTGTATGCAGTTCCGGCAGAAGTCAAGAAGAGGCGGATGTCGCCACCGTCATAAACAAAGCCATCAGGGAATGTCAAAGTAACAACACTCTTGATATTTTCTGCTGTGACAGCCTCACTGTGGTCAACCGTCATCTTGTCGGCAACCTTAGTCAAGCCTTCTGTGCTTTCGCCCATGAGAGCAGTGCCCTCAGCCACATTTCCAATCCAAGCATCTACAGAGAATGTGATGTTCTTGGAAGAGTGCGTTCCGAAGAACTGGATTTCGTTGATTTTCGTACCTGCAGGCAGATTGATGAGCGATTTCGGATAGATAATCTCTGTCTTTGAGTACTTGTAGAAGAAGTCGGCAGGACCGGCAGTAGCCGTTTCCGTAGGAGTTCCTACAAGGACTTCAGCGTTGCCCTTCTCCTTGTTTACAGTCACATTCACTGTTTCGCTCGCCGCAGTGCCAGTTTCAGCCGTAAACTTGACGAAAGTCTCGGCAGCGCCGACAGCGTGAGGGATTACAGAGAATTCGAAGTCGTATTCCTTGCTTGCCTCAAGAGCCGGAGTCTCAGCAGTGGCAACGATACCGTCGTTCATCCACAATTCCGCTCTATAAGAGCCAGCCTCTTTAGCCTCGCCGTTCTCAACACGAGCCACAACCTTGTAGACACTGTTTACCTCAGCGTTTTCAGGGATGTCGGCGCTCAGCACGTTAAAGCCCTGAGCAATATTCAAAGCAACATTCTTAACAAAAGAAGTTCCTCCCATATTCACTTTCTCGCGATCAGCGAAGAATCCTTCCTTAGAAACAGTCAGATTATATTCGAGACCGTCTTGAACCACGATGAAGTTGAACTTACCTTCAGCATCAGTAGTGCCTGAATATTCAACATTGTCGCTCACGAGTTTCACCTCGGCGCCTTCAACAACAGCATTGTCGGCTGCAGAAGTAACCACACCGCTGAACACCGAAGCCTCCTTGTCGAAACCGAACACCGTTACAGGGAGCGGTTTCAAAGTCATCGTGCCAGAAAGCGCGCCATCGGCGTAGCGGATAGCCGCAAGAGCGGCATGGTCGCCGTCAACCTCGAAGTTGGTTGTTGAATACTGCTCTGCCGACGACATAACCGTCACGCGCAAGTTGCCGCCAGTGTAGGTAAACGGAGTGTTGAACGTCACCTTGATGACAGGCTGATGGTCGCTGCTGCTGCCAATGACAGCCGCTACAGCATAAGTGTCGGCATAAACCTGAGTCATCGACTCCGACTGATACCATTCATCTTGTTTCGGAGAAGTAGCATCAGTGTTCTCCATCCAGATCTTCAAATTAGAAGTGATTTCCTTGTTGCTATAAGCGTTCTTATAACCAAGGAACGTGATGCTCTTGAGCTCAGTTCCTGCAGGAATGTTGAGCATGTCGGCAGGATAGATGATTTCCGACTGCGAGTTGTAGTAGTTGAGTTGCAAAGGAATGTCGTTGGCAGTTGTAGTGCAGTTGCCGACAACAGCCTCGCCTACCACTTCCTCAGCGGCAACAGTGATGGTTGCTGTTCTTTCAATCTGAACACCGCCGTCGACAACCAATTTGGCAGCAAACTCGCCATTCTTGCGCGGAGTGAACTGGAATTCAACACTTGCATATTCACCCGAAGCGATAGCCGGGAGAACCTTCTCGGCGATCAAGTCCTCACCGATATAGAATTTTGCAGAGCAAACACCTTCCTCGATGTCTTTCTTACCGAAAGAAGCGACGTCGAACGAAACAGTAGAAGCATGGTTGACAGTTGCTGTTTCCGGAATCTTCACATTGCCAAGCTCAGCCTCGTAGTCGGGAGTGTCGAGGTATGAACCACCGATAATGTTGTCCACGCGAGCATAACCAGCCTCGAAAGCGATATACCAGTCGCCGGCAGGAATGTTGTCGAGAGTGAACGTCTTGTACATGAAGTTGTCGTAGTATCCGCCAGGATATGTTCCCATGGCGAAGCAGTTTGCATCGTCGGAATTGTCGATGGTGATGTTTTTCACCTGAGTCCAATTCTTGCGGTCTGCAGAATAGTAGACATTGAGCTTCGATGTTGCATTGCGCTTGTTGGCGTCGAAAGTCATGTGCTCGCCTTCAGCCAAGCGGATTTTCGGAAGCACGAATTTTGACAATTCCACCTCGTCGCTTGTAGCGGCATATCCGTTCTCGCCATAAGAGAAGTTAGACACTTTCCATTTCTTTTGTCCTGAAGACAGTTCGATGTAGGTGCCGGCAGGGAATTTCTGGTCGTTGAAGTTGATGTAAACCTTCGACGGGTCAACAATCTCACCAGTCACAGCCAAAGTGTATACCTCGCCCTGACCGTCGGCAGGAGTGATGACAATGTTGCCAGAACGCTTGCCAACCACAGACGCATCCATAGTCACAGTGAGATAAGCCTTTCCGAGGGCTGCCACTTCATAAGGGAATGTTGCAGCCTCGCCATTTTCCGTAGCGCTGATTTTATACGAGAATCCTTCAGGAACGCTTACGCTGTTGATTGTCAGCGGAGCGCCGCCCTTGGCATTGCTTATAACGAGCACCTTGCTGGTGCTTGCCTGCATCACCTGGAAATCGACAGTAGAGCCGTTCTCCACAACGTGCGACAAGTTGTCCTCCAAAGTAAACACAGGAGCGTGAGGGAACACCTCTATCCAACCTAAATAAGTCGTTACGCCCGAAATATTTTCTTTCAAATGGAAGCCATGACGGTAGTTTTTCGTAACGGCCATAGTTACTGTACCCTCAAGATATTGCTCCTCGCCAACGGCAAGAGGGAACTAAACCGGCACCGGTTCGCCTACTGCGACACCGTCAGTGTTGTCATACAAAGACACTGTGTAGCCTTCATCGCCTACAGCCAAGGGAACTTCACCAGAGTTTTTGATTTTGGCTTTGAATTGCACCTGAACATTTCCGTCGGCGTCAGCACAAAGGTCGCCCGAAGAAATCATTGTAGGCGACGAAAGGATTGTCATTTCCCTTTTAAGAACGACATCGGCACTCGCTGCCGAGAACTCGTCGAGAAGCACTTGGTCGCCACAGATGCCCAGGCGGGTGCCTGCCGCAACATTAGGAAGCTCCACCTTTGTCCAAGCGTCGGTGCTGAGAGCAGGAACAGTCACCTCATACTTGTCACCCTTAGTCACAGTGCCGTTGGAGGCAACTGTGCAGGTGTAGAATGACACCGAACCTTCAGCAGCGCTCTGCTTCACGTAGATGCTTGCATCTCCGGTGATTGCCGGAGTCACAATCATGTCGGTCATTGTCTGCGAGTTCTCGCCCCAAGAATCATAAAGAGTTTGAGAGCCGACCTTCAAGCATGCGCCGTCATCGCCATAACCGCCCGTTTTCTGAGCGAAGTACTCGACAAACGAAGGCGTGCTCCAAGAGTCGGCCTGAAACCTGTCAACATAGTGCGCCCAACCCGGAGGGGCAAACGACGACACCAATTTTTCCGACCCCAGACCCGAAAAATCATAGGTGTAAGGAGCCACCACGTCGGCTCTCGCAACAGAAAAACCTAAAGCGAGAGCCAACATTGTTAATAAATAAGTAAACTTTCTCATAAAAATATATTTAAAGAAATAAATAATTCCTATTACTTCTTTTTCAGATGTGCAAATATAGAAATTTGCTATCAAATTGCCAATTTTTTGCGAATTTTTCTGAAGAAATATTATCACAAATCGCCTTTTTCTGCACAATCATCCGTCTTCGCATAAAAAAATAGACATTTTGCGCCTTCCGCACCTTTCTATTAAATAACCTCGCCTTTTTCAAAGTTTTTGTGTAAGTTTGCAACAGAATTAGCAAACAAGAACATATATGAATCCTATCGTAAGCATCATTATGGGCAGCACATCGGACATGCCAGTGCTCGAAAAAGCCGCCAAACTACTTGATGAATTTGAAATTCCATTTGAAATCAACGCCCTTTCAGCGCACCGCACACCGCAGGAAGTGACCGACTTCGCCAACAACGCCAGCAAGCGCGGGCTGAAAGTGATTATCGCCGCAGCGGGTATGGCCGCGCACCTGCCGGGCGTTATCGCCGCCCAGACCACAGTGCCAGTGATCGGTGTCCCAATCAAATCCACACTCGAGGGTATGGACGCCCTGCTCGCAATCGTGCAGATGCCTCCGGGCATCCCAGTGGCAACCGTGGGCATCAACGCCGGTCTCAACGCCGCTATTCTTGCCGTGCAGATGCTATCACTCACCGACGAGCGCATCGCCGCGCGTTTTGCGGAATACAAGCAGGGTCTTGCCAAGAAAATCGTGAAAGCCAACGAAGACCTTGCCCGCATTTCGTATAAGTTCAAGACAAACTAAGCATCTTCCAGCTATGAACGACTTCAACTACCGCCGCCGTCACTCTTCGACAGTGCAGATAGGCAACGTGCCGCTTGGAGGCGACAATCCGATACGGATACAGTCGATGACATCGACCTCGACGCTCGACACCGACGCCAGCGTGGCGCAATGCCGCCGCATCTTCGACGCAGGCGCCGACTATGTGCGCCTGACCGCACAAGGAGTGCGCGAGGCGCACAATATCGGTGAAATCCGCGCCGCCCTCCATGCCGCAGGCTACACCAAGCCGCTTGTCGCCGACATCCATTTCAACCCCAAAGCCGCATTCGAGGCAGCCGCCACGACCGACAAGGTGCGCATCAATCCCGGCAACTTTGTCGATGCCGCGCGCACGTTCAAGAAATTGGAGTATACCGACGAGGAGTATGCCGCGGAACTTGAGAAGATACGCCGTGCCGTGGTGCCTTTTCTCGCCATCTGCCGCGAACGCCACACGGCAGTGCGCCTCGGCGTGAACCACGGGTCGTTGTCAGACCGCATCATGAGCCGCTACGGCGACACCCCTGCCGGAATGGTTGAGTCGGCAATGGAGTATCTGCGGATATTCCGCGAGGAGAATTTCAACGACGTGGCAATATCCATCAAGGCCTCCAACACGGTGATCATGGTTGAGACCGTGCGCCGCCTCGTGGCGGAGATGGACCGCGAGGACATGCACTATCCGCTGCATCTCGGTGTGACCGAGGCTGGCGACGGCGAGGACGGCCGCATAAAGTCGGCTGTGGGCATCGGCACACTGCTCGCCGAAGGCATCGGCGACACTGTGCGCGTGTCGCTGAGCGAGGAGCCGGAACTTGAAATCCCCGTGGCGCGCAAACTGGTTGACTACATCACCGCCCGCGAAGGCCACGCCCCGATCAACGGATGCTTCGCCAAGGCCTACAACCGCATCGCTCCCGAACGCCGTCCCACAAACGCCGTGGGAAGCATCGGCGGGCAAAACGTGCCGGTAGTAGCCACCGCATTGAGTCCAGCCGACGTGGCGGCAATCGCGACGAAACCCGATTTCTTCCTCTCCGACGTGAATTGGAAAGCGGTCGATGCCTCCGACAAGTCCGAAGGCTTCAGCGATGACGACGTGCTGCTCCTCACAAGCCACCACGCCAACCCCGTGGGCGAAATCGAGGCATTCATCCACCGTCTGTGGGACAACGGCTGCAAAGCCCCCGTAGTGGTGCGCATGAGTTATGACGACGCCAACGAGGAAGACGTGCAGGTAAAAGCCGGAGCCGACTTCGGTGCACTTCTGCTCAACGGCCTCGTAGACGGAATCGTGCTTGACGCGCCCAACCTGCCCAACAACGCCGATGCCGTGGCATACTCGTTCGGCATCCTTCAGGCGGCACGCCGACGCACCACAAAAACAGAATACATCTCATGTCCGAGCTGCGGCCGCACCCTCTACGACCTGCAACACGCCGTAAAGGAGATAAAAGCTGCCACTTCGCATCTTAAAGGCTTGAAAATAGGCATTATGGGATGCATTGTCAACGGTCCGGGCGAGATGGCCGACGCCGACTACGGATATGTGGGCGCCGCCGTGGGAAAAGTGAGCCTCTACAAAGGCAAGGAGTGCGTGGAACGCAACGTGCCTCAGGACGTCGCGCTCACGCATCTGATCGACCTTATAAAAGCCAACGGCGACTGGACCGAACCTAAGCAACAATAGATTTATGAATACACCTAAAAACGTCATAGACAACTTTGTAAACGTGGGTATAGCCAAAGCGCAACTGCGTGGCGGCAAACTGATGCTGCTGTCGATGATGGCAGGCGCCTACATAGCCATCGGCGGCGTGCTGTCGGTGGTGGCAGGCTTCGGATTTCCCGAACTTACAGCGGGCAACCCGTCGCTGCAGCGTCTGCTCAGCGGCGCGGCGTTTCCCATCGGACTTATCCTTGTGGTGATTCTCGGCGCAGAACTCTTCACCGGCAACAACGCCGTCCTGATGCCCGCCGCCCTGCAGGGCAAAATATCGCCGTGGGCAGCCGTGCGCAACTGGGTTGCCGTCTATCTCGGCAATTTTATGGGCGCGCTGCTCTTCACGATGCTTTTCGTATATGCCGTCGGACTCACCGCCGCAGAACCTTACCACGGCGCTGTGCAACGCATCGCCGAAGCGAAAGTTGCGATGCCGTGGCACGTCGTGCTGCTCAAAGGCATCGGAGCCAACTGGTTTGTCTGCCTCGCCGTGTGGCTCGCCGCCTCGGCAAAGACGATGCTGGCCAAAATGGCTGGCTGTTGGCTGCCCGTGATGGCATTCGTGGCACTCGGCTACGAACACTCCATCGCCAACATGTTCTTCATTCCGATAGGAATGCTTGAGGGCGCCGACGTGACCCTGCACCAATTCTTCATAGCCAACCTGCTGCCTGCAACCATAGGCAACATCATTGGCGGAGCGTTGCTCGTGGGCACAGCCTACACCTACGTAAACCGTTAAAAATAAGAATCCGTCTCTTCGACACAAAAGCGTGAAAAAGGCTATGTGCGGAAAACGGCAATAGGGTCGCAGGTCGTTGATTCACTACGATTTAAATAATTTAAGAAGACCTTATTTATAAACATATGAGCAAAATATCCATCAGATTCTATAATGACCGTGAGGTGCGGGCGGTTTGGGATGAAGATAATTCCAAATGGTGGTTTTCCGTGCTTGATATTGTCGGGGTATTGAATGGCCAAGATGACTACCAGAAGAACAGGAACTATTGGAAGTATCTGAAAACCAAGCTAAAGAAAGAAAACAACGAACTGGTTAGTGTCACTAACCAGTTGAAACTATCCGCCCCGGATGGTAAGCGGAGATTAACCGACGTTCTTGATAATGATGGCGTAATTCAACTTGCAAAGAATTTTTCGAATACCAAAACGAAGAGTTCTTGGAAATGAGTAAAGCCCGTCGAGAGGAAATCAACGACATCTCAAAACGTACTTTGTTTTTGGAGAAACTTCAAAAGCAAGCACAACTATTTGAGGGCAAAGAGATTCAGCCTCTTAATGAACCTCTTGTAGAATATGGACAGGATTTGCCATTTTAATCCCAAATCTTACACAGCCCATTATATAGCATAGCTCCTCCGCTTCGATTCCAATATGTTATATCCTGTTCTATAAAGAGCCATTTTAATGATTTGAATATAACTTCTATTGAGTGTCCAGATTTAAATGAAAATTGGAAATATTCTGAATTACTGATTTGTACACAAGTATATCTCTTATCCAATAGTTCTCTTAAACGAATAAATTCAGTAGGATTTCCAGCTTTTTTATTGATTAAAGAAAATCCCCTGCTAATGCAGAGGATTTTCTTATATCGTTCAAAGGTTATTCCTTTTTTCAATAAATCACCATATCCATAATGGTTCCCTGAGCCTTTATCACAGGTGATTGGCTACATGTTTTTGTGTTCCTGTCATATACGAATAATCCTGCTCCGTTGGAATCTGTTACTAATCCAAAATAAACTTGATTGTCTTTGTGATTTATAGCACAACTATAGCCATTGGTTCGCGGAAAATCAAGGACTTCTCCTGTACAGTTATAGATGTCGGCTCTGAAAGCATAGTTTGTCTTGTCGTTGATATAGTCAGGACCGGAAGCTCCAATGAATGCCGGACAATAACCGAAGAAGTATAATTCTCCATTTCCGGTGTAATGATAAGAGAGTACATATTGCAACTTTCCTCCCTCTACACCTTGCCATGTCCTGTCTGTAAGATTAAAACAATAATCACGATCAAAGTCAGTTTCACCATTCTTTATGCGTAATAGCCCGCAATATTGATCTGGTACATAGCCATAGGATCCCCAACAAGGAATGTATAAATCGTTCTTTTCATCAACAAACATTCCACCAACACCGATAACCGTGGCGGATGATAACCGATAATCAACGATTTTTTTAATCGGTTTATCTGTTTTTGTATCTACCAATAAAATATGTGCGCCCTTCTTACAAATAGGCATATTCTCAAATTGACCCAATCCGACATAGAGAATGTCATCACGCAAGAACAGGCCGATGGGATTGGGTGTGTTGCTGCCATCAACACCCCATTTTGTATCAACCAAATCTATTTCACCAGTTCTTTCCATTGTGGTGGGATTGAAGATTACAATCTTGTTTTCTACAGGCGCCGAAGCATACGCCTTTGTTTCATTTACCACCAACATATTTCCAACCATCGGTGCCATACGGTCTATTTGAATTTGCCCGGCTTTGGTTAAAGTGCCGTCATCATTTCGGATGTATTTGTAGACATTTGCATCTGCCGCACCACCAATGCTGAATACCCAGTCTTTGTATGTGGCGAGATAAGGAGTGCTCTTTACTTCATGCGCGTTAGAGAAGCTGACATTCCCCTCTGCAATGTTCTGTACGGGAACTACATATCCCATAGAAGCTTGAGGAGCCATATCAATTGCAAGAATCATTTTGGCTTTCCCCTCCGTTACGGGTGGTTCTGGATTGTTGTTGTCATCACAGGAAACCATTGCAAGGCTTCCAAACAGGCATACTGCCAATAATGTTAGTTTTTTCATTGTTTTTATTGTTTTTATTGTTTACCATTCAAGTGAAGTAAATCGGATTTTAAGCGAGAAAAGACGGCCAGCCAATGGATAATTGAAATTAGTCATTTCATCTGCATCAAGAATATTGTGGCATTCTGCTCCGAAGATTATTTTTCGTTTACAAATACCATACTCAAAACCGAGAGTATGAATACATGACCTCGGTATTTTATAGTTTTGATTTTTACTCAGTTCGTAACCATAATAATACTTGTCGGTATACCCTCCTTCATAATAAATACGGGTATATTGATTCCGACCACCAAAGAGGTTGTCCTTTCGGTAATCTACCATCCAATTAAAATATAGAATAGGAATATGTGGCAACTGCATTTTATAGGTTTGGCTTGGTGTATTTGTACCAAACAGATATTTTGAATAGTCAAGCGATTTTTGCCAAGTACCATTCAGCGACACGAACCAATTCCGGTCAATATCCCATTTTACCTCCGCGTCTGCACCATAGAGCAAAGCTTCGCCTAAATTCTGATATTTATAATATCCGGCTTGCGCAAGCATATACATCATGTTTTTTACTTTTGTCGTATATACATTTGCTTCAAATTGCAACCGTGATTCATTATTGTAGTAGTGGTCATATATTACCCCTAAATTATAATTGTTCGCCATTTCAGGGTTCAGTGCCGTATTGACCTGGGTTGTGATACGGTCACCAAGGATTTCCTCATATCGCGGCAAACGATAATTATGTTCCAATGCTGCTTTCAGATACCAATGTCGGGGTAAATCATATTTCAAGGCAATGCTATAGCCCAAATTGTCTCCTGTGCGGTCGGTCTTGACCGGTTCACTTTCCGAGCCATATGTCAGGTCTACCGTCTCACCGTTCACTCCGAAATGATAATATCGTCCGGTAATAACAGAAGTAAGTTTGTCTTTGAACCACCTGTTTTCGAAAGACAGAGAAGAAATAAGACCTGTCACATCTGATTGGAGTCCACAAAGTCTTTTTTTCAAGAATTTTTCAGCTTCCGGATCATTAGCCTCCTGAGTAACGTATCGAAAATCATTGTTTAAATTGACTGACATTTTATTAGGAATCAAATGATATTTTAAATTCAGATTGAAACGGATGTCATGAGTATGGTCATCTGAAAGGTTTGGTACACTTCCTTTTTCTCCTTTGTAGCTATTGGGACGTTTGTTGCCATAGAAGTCATATACATATGAAGATGTATCGTTCAGACATGAATTAGTATACAAATAGCCTCCATTAAATTTCATATCCATTTTTTTAGTAAGGAAAGATTTTCTTTCTAAATGTAAAGTTCCACCTGTAGTGAACGCTTTGCTGAAGGTATGACGAATGTTGGTTTCGATACCTTGCATCTCTTTTCTATTGGCATATCCTAAAATTTCTAATTCAGCTTCATCGAAATAGCCATTCATAAAATTGAAACTTACAGCGTAGTCTATCATTTTCAAATGATCATGGTCTCGTTTTATTTTCAATCCTTCTACATAGGGAGATTCTATGGTATAATTATTTGCCGCTAAAGTTCCTCCTGCATATAGAGTCACAGCCGTGTTTATTTTATTGAAAAAATGGCGAACAGTCGCACTACCCTCATGCGTTCCGTAACTTTGAATTTTATATGCCAAATCGTAAAAATCTTTATCGGGATCAATCGTCACTACATTGACAGCACTTCCCAATCCATCCCCTCCAAACTCCGGTGGAACAATCCCTTTGTATATTTCTATACGGTCGATGAATTGAAGTGGGATGTCATTTATGGAAAAGTTCCCATCTGGTGTATTTAATGGATAACCATCCATATATATTTGAACTCTATTGCCTTCCAAGCCGCGAACATTTATTTTAGTCTGGCTTCCAACTCCGCCGGTTTGTCTGAGTTTTACGCCTGTTTGATGGTTGAGCACCTCACTTATTGAAGTCCCTCGTCCTGCCAAAGTTTTGCCATCAATTACTGTAACAGGAACTCCTTGTTGCTTTACCTCTCGTATCTCACGCCTTTCGCTGATGCCTACAACCTCCACACCGTTCAGTTGCATATATGCGTCTTCCATAAGGACATCTAATACCTTGTCCCTCTCTGATTCTGAAAAAAATACAGTCTTGGTCATTTTTTTTAAGCCAACGCATGAAAATACTATAGTTGACTTACCTGTAGGAATATTCTTTAATTCATAATTTCCTTGATCATCTGTAGTTGTCCCGATTGAAGTATGTTCTATTTGTATCCTTACACCTATTAAAGGAGATTTATCCTCAACGCTTCTAACACTCCCAGATAAAACCCGTTGAGCCATAGCGGATAAATTGAACAAGGAATAAAGAAAAAATAATAAAAAAACACTAACAATTCTTCTTGTATTGGAATTTATAAAATCGAATTTCATACGTTTATCTTTTGGATGCAAAGTTGTCTCGTTTTCATAGAATGCACAATACCTAAATTTTTGTATTTTAGCGTTGCTGTAATCTGAGAAATTACGGATATAAGTATTGATTGTAATAATCCTCAAATCCGCAGCTAAGCATTTCCTGCGTCCTTCTTGCGTGTACACGTCCTCTCTCTACTGAATTTGCAGATAATTTGAGGTTGAAACACCCACTTCAACCCACTTCAACCCACAATATCCCCTTACCCCACAATCGAACATTCTACACCTTAGACCGAGATTGAGCCGATTACAGAGATTACAGATGACAATGTGGAGTAAAATTGCTCCATGTCTGAAAATATCCCTCCAAAAGAAGTGAGTTTCTCAGATTTAATTTGTATGTTTGCCCTGTCTATCGTCGGATTCTCTTGTTTGTTTTTGCAACACTAAGACAAGTGAATTCCTCGATGTGGCAAACTCCCAGGCAACTTTTTGTTGTTCAGGCACTTAAATAGTTTAACTCACAATAGTGTTGCGGAATTAAGGATTACAATGAAAGATCTGAAAGGAACAAAAACCGAAGCTAACCTGATGGCAGCTTTTGCCGGTGAATCGCAGGCAACCAACAAGTATACCTATTACGCATCAAAGGCAAAAAAAGACGGATATGTGCAGATAGCCCAACTCTTTGAGGAGACGGCAGGCAATGAGCGCGAACACGCCAAACTGTGGTTCAAGCTGCTTCACGGCGGCGCCGTGCCAGGCACAATGGAGAACCTTGCCGACGCAGCAGCCGGCGAAAACTATGAGTGGACCGACATGTATGCCACCTTCGCCAAAGAGGCGCGCGAAGAAGGATTCGACCATATAGCGAAACTGTTTGAAGGGGTGGCGGCAATTGAGAAACGCCACGAAGAACGCTACCGCAAGTTGTTGAAAAACATCGAGGACAAGGTGGTGTTCTCACGCGACGGCGACTGCATCTGGCAGTGTCTCAACTGCGGTCATATCCACATCGGCAAAGAGGCTCCCGAGGTTTGCCCCGTATGCGCGCATCCGAAGGCCTATTTCGCCCTCGTCGCCGACAATTACTAATCTCCAC
>ULYU01008808.1_pt1 | contig 12651 bp, 7 predicted proteins | sample 1962481 | NCBI WGS metagenome assembly ULYU01 (sample SAMEA4835872, study PRJEB28245) | human gut metagenome | biome: gut microbiome; material: fecal sample | place: Denmark | collected 2008 | reverse complement strand
GTTAAATCACTATTTAACGTAGAAATATCTGATTGTATTTTACTTATACTATCTTCTATATTTCCAATCCCTAATTTAGTTTTTATCAGAGACACGATCGTTGACCACTTAACCTTACTGGCGGTACTCCCACCAGTAAGCATGTAATCATCATCTGATATTGTCTTTTTCTCTGTTAAATCCGATATATGTACTAAAGGTATATTGATTGCCATAACATCACTCCTTAATTCAACTTGTTTTCTCTGACGTAGCTTCTGATAGCATCAATGTGCTTTTTAAGTTCTTTATCTACTACCCAGAAATTTTCTTTTTTATTCTGTGACAATGGTTCTCCTGTGTTATCGTCAATCTCATTGTATGTGTATGATACTCTGTCTCCACCGTCAATATTTAATACCATAAAGCTACTCAACTGTTTCATTTAACATTTCCTCCTGTTCTTTAATCAAATCGTTGATTTCTTCCATATATTCTTTCTCATAGTCAATCACTTCTTCTTTTTCTGAGTTATCGAATTTTTCAAGTCGTTCAAATTCGTAATCTTTCTGAATTGCTTTGATTTCCCACGAAAATTTAAGGTTTTCAGTGCCTCGAACGACAAAGTAACTATCGGTCTTTTCTTCTACCCATATATCGCCTTGCCCCTCTTTCTGCAAGAATACTTGGTACTCAACACCTGTGTTTACTGTCTCTGAAAATATATCGTTAATGTCTATGTAACATTTTCCTGTATTATCAGTACATCCAGAACCTATATCCCCAAAATATGGGGTTGCTGTTTCATAACAATACTGCTTTCTTGTATCGTAATTTTCTGTATCTATGATTCTGTTTTTTGTTCCTGCAACAGACAAACTTCCGCCAATAGTAACTGGCTGATAAAAACTTGATTTTTCTTTTCCAAAATGAAATTTATAATTACTTACCGACCCAAGATAAAGTGATTCATCCGTCATATGCATTGTTATGTCTGTTTGTACTGTAATTGGTCCACTGCTGTTATTTTTTAATACAATCTCATCTGGGGACAAAATCGCACATGCACCAGTTCCATCCTTGTTTTCAGATAAATATATACCACCGAACACGTCTGGTGTTATACACACATATGATATTGGCTTTTCTCCCATGCCTGATATATAATGCGTTACGACTATCCCTTTCGTGTTTATGTCAACAATTTCATTGTCATTTGCATCATAAACGTGCATTTGTCCATTACCGTACGTGTTTGCTTTTCCACCAAGATTTAATGTTCCACCTCTAGCATAAGTAAAGTTGATATACAACTTACCGTCAGACCCACGATAAATACCTTGCCATGCTCCGTCGTTGGTCAGCAGATTGAATATATCTTCGTGAGTCAGTGCATCTACGTCAATGGCTACTGGAATTGTCTCAATATCCAACACCTGTGAAAATCCACCTGCGGCATACATCGTACACCTTAACGCTGTAAGATTTCTTGAGATACCGATACCACTTGAACCGCTTGCAGTAACACCGCTTGAACCACTTGCTAGCACAGAGTACAGTGCATGGGTAATGTCAGTTTCATCTGAGGATGAAGTATAAACGGTCGTGTATGTATCTCCGTCCGTTGTTTCCTCAATCTTGAATCGACACTTATAAGCTGTACGTGCTGTTGCTGTACCGTCACGGTAGTAACCAGATAATGTAATGTAGTTCGGCACAATCGTGTTGTCCGCAGACATTTTCACGATACTTGACGATGTTTCCATGAAGTACGTTCTTCCTGCACTTCCTTGCGGACCAGTTGCTCCCGTATTCCCTTTTTCTCCCTGTGGTCCTTGAGGTCCAGTGGCACCCTTTTCCCCTTGCGGTCCAGTAGCACCAGTTTCTCCCTTTGCACCCTGTTCTCCTTTAGCTCCCATCTTACCGATGGAATATGTTGTGCTTGTGGTTTTATCAGAGTAAGTATATATGGTCCTCGTCCACAGATATTGATTTTCTGCAACGTTTGGCGGTGTTTTGCTCCATGTTCCTGTTGGTGCTACCGTTCCGCTGTTGGATGCTTGATAAGTCGTTTCAGAACTTGTGATACTTCTACCGCTTGCTCCAGTTTCTCCCTTATCTCCTTTTGCACCTGTCTCTCCAGGGATACCGCCTTTTAATTTAGCAATGTCAAATCTTTTCGTAACAGAATATGTATTTAGGTAATTTGCTGTAATATCCACCCATCCCACGTCTGTTGTTAATGCTGTCACAGTGTATGTGTGAGTTGAATTGTTCCAAGAACCTACGACACCGCTTGACTTCTGCACATTATAAGTACAGTCGTTAGATATGTCGGTATGACCGTACAAAACCTGTGCTGTCGTGCGGCACTCTGGAAACGTTGTGTACTCTCCCTTATAATCTGTCGTGATTGCTTGATAATCGTTGTCCAGATTGATAATCATTGCACGAGATTTTCTGGCTTCTTCCAGTGCCTTATTGGCTGTCTCATCGTCCGTGTACTTGTTAAGCTTCTGCCAGTCGGTTTCCACATAGCTTGCACCCTCTCCCCTTGCTACCACGCAAGTAAGGATGTCTCCGTTCTGTCCTTGATTCCACATATCTCCTGTGTCATAAGGTGGTGTAGGCTGTGTTAGGAATACACGGCACTTACTGTTAGCTGTAGACTGTGCAAAAGATGCTGTCTGCAATGCTTTTGTGACGTCCGTATCTTGTACTAACTGCCACTTCCATGTATCGCCGTCTTTGAAAAATCTGTAAGCATAACCTTTAGATTTCCAGTAAAACAAATCTCCCTCATGCTTCTTTTTATCATCTTCTGTTGTCCAGTCAGAAGCAGGGATGTTTTTTAGAGTTGGCTCATAGTCGTAGTAGAACGTCTCGATCTGTCCGTCAATCTGGTTCTGTAGATCAGCTACACTTTTTGTAACTGTTTCTGCAAAGTCTGATACTTTACCGTCTGCATAGTTCTTAGATTCTTTCACTGCATCACTGATCGCATCGGGTGCTGATTTACCACCAATCACAATATTATTTCCTGAAATCTGCACTGCCCCAGTATCCATATCAACCAAAAAGATTACATTGCCCAAAGAATCTTTAACTTGGATTCTTCCAGATGTGATCACGTCTGCTGTAAGTCCTGTAGCTTTTAAATATCTAACAATTGTATCTCCATCAACTGTCATTCCAGCATTATATGTTTTTCCACCATCCGTAGAAACACCCCATGCTTCCGCTGTCATTTTCCAGATCATGTCTGAATCTTTTAACTGCGGTTTGTTGTGCAAATAAAAAATTTGTCCACCAGCAGAATCTTTTACAATTGTTGTATAAGTTCCAGAAGCTTTGTTTAATCTATCTTTCAGTTCTTCTAATGCTTTTTGTCTATCTGTTTTTTCCTGTACAATCTGCTTTCTATATTCCACATAGTTTTTTGTAGCTGCGGAATATCTTACAGCACTGTTTTTTTCTGTACTCTCAGCATTTGAACTTGTTGTCTGAGAATTGTTTGTATTAAATTTTGTTGATGATACTAATATTTTGTAACGATCAAATTTTGAATCAGTTAGAATTGCAACATCTCCGGCTTCTAGTGTCGGATCACTAATATGTGTAATCGTAGCTTTTCTAAATGCAAATCCTATTAACTGTTCTCCTAAAAATCCTGATACAGTCTGACCAGCACCATCTTTAATCAATTCGTTATTTTCAATAGAAATAATGTATCCAGCTGTTCCAGTTTGATAATTTTTATATCCATCACTACTAGAAGTTGTATCTTCTGCTTCTTCCTCAATATCAGAATCCGTATCTACAGTATCTTCCTTTTCCATTACATTTACACCAGTAATGACCACATCGTCTGTAGCTACATCAGAGTTATATACTCCGTTAAATTGATAAATTTCATCTGGTATTTTTTCTTCTAAATAAGGTTTATACACATATAATGTGTTATCCCCTTTGAATCCAATGTTGATAGAAACATTCTGTGACGTTGAAACAAAATCAAATCTGAATCCAGTCCAACCGTCATTTAATTCTATTTCTTTGCTTGCGATTTCTTTTGTTCCATTTAAAATCTTCACGATTGCTACATCGTTATCTTCTGGATACTGCATAAAAAATTGACCACCAATTGTATAATTAGTAGCCAACTTAAGATTTGAAACTGCTTCTACTGCATATCCTGTCTTTCCTGCATCTGGAATAATCGAAAGCATTTCTTTATATTCAATTGTATCCGTTCCTATTTTTGAATCTACAGCTTTCCAACTTGCTATACCATCATCAAACAAACTGTCAGGAATCAAATTTATAAGTGTTTTTTCCAAAAGACTCTGATTGAACCATTTTAATTCCAACTGCCCATTGACATTACACCTACAGTAATTTCCTGAGATTTGGCCACACCAAGCAATCACTTCACGAAATGTTACCGCGGCATCAGTCGGTCTTGTATTGATAATGTAATCACTATGTGAAAAATCTGGTGTATTTAATGTCACTCCGCATATATCACATGCATCCATAACGATCGCCTTTAATGTTGCCGGATACTCCAACTTGCTTTCAGAATACGCCCTGTCAAACTTACCCATATTATCTACGCATGTAAGTGTTATAATTGATCCATTATATTTTGTATCATCTACTGTGTATACACCCTTTTTTATTTTCTCAATTCGTGGTGTATACGAAGATTCCGTTTCATCGTCTGCATCTATATCAAATTCCGTTTCGTTCAAATCAATACCTAACTGCACACTTACTACAGCTTCTTTAAAGTCATATTTTGTAAACTTATCATAGATGTTATTTATAACAATCGTACATTGATTGATAACAGCTGATCCGACTTCAAAAGTTCCGCTTGAAACTGCATCTTCAATCGTAACTCCACCATTCCATATATCATCATTGGTCAAATTAAGAGTTGTCCCGTCTTTCAACGTAATATCTGCATAACTAAGATAATTACAATTTCCGTTATTTAATTTATCTCTAAATTCACTTGATACGTTGATCATAATTTACCTCTCTATTATGTCAAAAGAAACACTCTCTATAATTTTTTTATTTTTCATCCACCATTTCACAGGTGCTTTTCTGTCTCCTGTGTAAAATGTTCTTGTCTGATATTTATTCGCCATCATATCCCAATATCTTACTTTTACATATTCTGGATTAAAAGCTTTCAATATTTCCGAAGTAACATCTGGTGTTTTAGCATTCCATTTCAATGCTAATTTTCTTTTCTGTGCTTTTCTATTTTTATGCATCAATGCATCATCTGTTCTTCCAGAATCCGATGCTGATACATCTTGCAATGACCATTCATAAGAAGCGGGACATGGCATTACTTTACCATTAACTTCTATCATGTGTTCTGCCATAAAAAATCCACCTCCAACTATTTAAGGTTAACAATCAATTTTCCTATTTTATTGACCGTATAAACAACAAAAACGCCTATCTTTCTTGATAGACGTTTTATAATTTTATATTATACAATACTTTTTGGTCTTATTGTGTATCATGGAGTCTTATTTGTGTCTAAAAATATTCTCAACAAGTGTTAACAGTATAGTAGCTGCCACTTTTCCTTTCAGCGTTACAATTAAAGGTTTTGCAACGATAAATTGTAGCAACCATAAAATAAAATTAACAATTCCAAAATTAACAGAAAACACTATAATCATTCCCAAGATAACTGAAATAATTGTTACGGCTACTTTATTTCTTCTAATTTTTTTGATCATAACATACCTCCTACTCTAACCAGCGATTATCCAAATAATAAAATCCAAACACAACTAACCCTGTCCCAATAATCCAGAACGCCCAAAACAGAATTTTCAAAACTCCACTTTCTGTTTTATACGATTCTACAGTATCTTTCAGATTATATTCGTTAAATTTGCTCTTTGTTATTGTGTTATTTTTTAATTTCGTATAGATAGTCCCTTTAATCGGTTTTGCTTCCATTCCATAATACTTATATCTAACATCGTGCGAAATTTTTATTGTATCAATATATGTCTTAGATATAAAATCAATTTTATCTACGTCAAATTTTTTTCCTGCAAAAATTATCTTCTTGCAAGTTTTACTGTTTGATCGTATTCGATCCCATGTATAATAAACTTCTGTTACATACGTTTTTCCACACTTAACTGTTCTTGTATGGCTGCGATATTCTTCTCTAACTTTTTTGATTGAATAATATTTACCGCCGATCATTTTGTAGGTAACTGTATCTACAGGCTTTATTTTTCCATACACGAAAGCATTTCCTAAATCAGTTTCCATCCCATACTGAAACATATCATTACTTTCAATTTTTGCAGCACGGTTATATTCTTCGTTCTGGTCCATGATGTAATTATCAATATTCCCACTGATAGTAAAGCCAATCAGAAACATCAATCCAACAATAACAACGCTTGCTATAATCTCTCGTAGAGTTATTTCGAAAGTATCAAACTGAAATCCTTTGAATTTTCTCATAGGCTACTCACTAAGTAATTTCTGTGGTGCCGTCTCTGTTGCATCCTGAAATTCTAAATATTGATATGTTTTCTGTTTGTATCCTAAAAGTTTCAAGAAAAAGTTCGCCGGAAAGTTCACGACATATCTGTTGTATTCTTTGATCTGCTGATTGTAATTGTCTCTTACGTCAGAAATCTTATTCTCTGTGACCGCCAACTCTTTCATAAGTCGCTGATAATTCTTGTCCGACTTTAATTCTGGATAAGCTTCTTTTACCGCTGCAATCGCTGTGCCTGTACTTTCGATTTTCCCAGTATTTGAACTTCTCTCTTTAACAATATTTTTCAGTGTTTCGGCTTCATGTTTGTTGTAAGATTTCACACTGTCTGCCAGATTATACACTAAATCCTGTCTTCTCTTTTCCTGAACGTTAATTGCTGCCTTTGATTCACTTATCTGTTCTTCCATCGAATTTACATGATTTTGTGGTATATGAATCATAAATACACCAACTAACACAATTACCACAATTGCAGCTAGAACAATCAACGGTATTTTCCATGTTGTATTTTTCATCTTTTCTTCTCCTTTTCTTTGATGATTCTATATCTCAACAGGATAATCACTTTTAACATTGTCGTAGTATTCATCCTGAACTTTGTAGAATAGATTTTCACGGATTTTATAATTCATAAAGTGCATGATCTGGTAATTAATTGTGAATCCGCTATTTTTGCCATATTCTGTTGCAAAGTATTTATCAATCATAAGTTTGTATAAATCAAAATCCAGTTCTGTGTCTTGCATATTCTCAGGAACAAAATAAAACTTCTCAACCAACTCTACGCATTTTTCGTCAGAGATCATTGGATGGTCTGTTCCTTTCTCCAACTGATATTTCTTGAAAAAGTATTTAACAATATCTCCGATTGCACATTCATCTTTTGGATTGTTATACAGATCATCGTCAAACTCTTGATTTACCCTAAAACCTAAATGGATTTTATCTTCAATTGTCTGACTAAGAGTAGTTTTATTTCCCTTTCTCTTTATGATTTTGACCTTATTTCTCCCAGAAATAGGCATGAAGTCTTTTTTATCTTTACACACATCATTATTATCTTTATCTTCTGTTGATAAAAAAGCATAATCTTTATCGTTAGATAAAGCATTGTTAATATCTGTGTTAGTCTCTGGTAATGCTTCGGTCAAGTTGTCGCTTTCAAAATCATCTTGTCTAACTGTATGGTCTGATTCTGGTTCGTCTAAAATCTGATCAATGATTTCTTCTAAAACCTCATCGTTTACTGTATACCACTTTGTAGATGTAGCACCATTACGACGATTATTATAATTTCCAACTAAAACAAGACCCTTGTTGCGTAAACTATAAAAAATACGCTCAACGGTCTTATATGACCAAAACGGAAAATTTTCTTCCTGCCACTCTCTGATAGAGTTATAGCACCAATATTTACCATCGTGGAAATTTCTATTTTGTTTTTTATTTACGGAAATCCAATAATAGATTTGATTCAGAACGATTGCTTCATTTAAGCCAATCATTTTTGCAAGATCAGGATTGATTACTAATACGTTACTTTTGAAAAATAAATCTAATTTCTTACTCATATTATCACCTCTATGATTATCAATGTTTACAACTCGTGTGCCATCCTCTATGCAAATATAAAAACAGCAAACGGAATGCACATAGAGGAAAGCATTCTTTTCGCCGGCACACAATGGCTAGTTTGCTGTAATTATTAAAATAAAAAAAGACATACACAGGATTGTGTGGTCTTCATGACCTTTGCATCTTAGTGTATGTCTCTTAATTTAAATTCATCATAGCATAAAGTTTTGCATAAATCAATATGCATTTGATGGTTTTAATCTGTAATTGTTTCTCGCCTGACCTTTTGCGACGGACCTTGCAAGAACTTCATTATCTTCTGTATACAATGTTGCATATAAGTTTATATCTGGTTGATTTCCGCTATTGTTCATCATTGCTGTAACAACTCCACGTTCTACAGCATCTGCAATAAGACTTTCATCTACCATACCGCCTGAATTATTCACAATGCTATCTGCGATCATCTTCATAGTTTTTTGATTTTCAAGTGGCAGTACGGCTTCTGATCCAGCTTCACCGACACCGATTACGGATGCAGAATCAAACAATCCACCTTTTTTATACCATGATAACTTGAATTTTGGTGCTTTAATATTAAATCCACCAAAACTAACATTGCTCCAATCCCAGTCGATATGCGGTAATTTTATACTCTGTGATGTAAAACCACTAATAAATGTCTTTATAATCTCTTTACCAATGCTATACAAACTTCCTATTGCACTTTTTACCTTATCAGGCAACTTATTCAACCAGTTTTTAGCTTCCGTCCATTTATCTCCTTTTAATCCTGAAAGCATACCTTTCATTACATCAGCACCTTTTGTAAGAAGCCATCCTGTAGGAGTTGTGCCTGCTATTGTATTTATAGTAAAGTTTTTCAAGCCTTTTACTGCCGTTTGAAAATTACCGTTTTTCACATTATCCCAACCGTTTTTCATTCCATTAACGGCTTGCTTACCTTTTTCTATCAACCAATTCTCAGCACCAGTAACTTTACCTTTGATATAATTCCCAATACCTGCAGCCGCCTGTCCAACTTTACTTTCTTTTACAGACTCCCATCCATTGTGAAGTCCTTCAATTGCATTCTGCCCTTTTTCTTGTAGCCAATCCCCGGCATTTCCAACTTTCTCTTCAATAAATCCACCAATTGTACTAACAATTGTTCCGAAGCCAGCTTTTGCAGTTTCCCATCCACTTTGCAGACCTTCAATAAGATTTTTACCTTTTTCTTGTAACCATTGCCCAGCATTATTGAATCCATTTACAATATTATTTTTTACATTTCCAACAAATGTAGATATTGCGCCCCAGTTTTTATATATTAAAAATCCACCGACAATTACTCCAACTATAGCTAATCCAATCGGTGAAAACAGCACACCAAGAACACTGCTAAATGCAGCTGATACAGCTGGTGCAAACGTACCTGTTACCCATGATGCAATTCCACCTGCAAATGAAACCGCTTTTGGAAATAATTTTGTTGAAATAACTTCCGCGATCTTCGGCGCAACATCTGTTGTAATCTTCCCCGGAATGCCTTTTAAAAGGCCAATCGCATCCAAAACATACGTTCCAATCGCCGTACCTAATGTAGATTTTGAAAAAGCTCCTGCCATTTTCTTTAATGCTATGATTAATAAGGAAGACGATCCATCTACTTCTTTAGGTATTAAACCAAACGCCGAAAGTATAGGGCTTACAATTTTATCCACTGCTGTAGCAAGTTTAATAGCACCAAAAGCTATAATAAACTTTCCTTCGATTGTGGTTCCTAATCCTGAGATAAGTCCACCTAATATTGTTTTGATTGTTGTAAATACTTCTCCGAATATTCCGCTCCAATCAATACTACTTAGGAATGTTCCAATACCTCTTCCAAGTCCTGCCCAGTCTGTATTTTGCGCTACCTGTGAAAATACTCCAAGAAGATTTTTTACAAAAGTGCTTAATATTTGTCCATTTTCTTCCCAGTTAACTCCGGTGATAAAAGTATTAATCCCGTGAGAAATATTTGCTGCAATATCAGCCCAATGTACAGTTTCATTGATTTTTCCAAGTATAGAAAAAACTCCATTGATTCCTACTGCAAATGTATCTGCGATAGTTGCGAAGTCGATTGATTGGAACATACCATTTACAGCTTTTCCAAGAGCAACGCCGATTTGCTGAAATCCTGTTAAGCCTGTATTATCTGTTGCTGCTAATTGATTCAAGAATCCGTTTAAGATTCTCCATGAGATCATAAAATAGTTTCCGAGTGCATTTCCTAACTCTGTCCATGGAATTTCCTGAATCATTCCTTTTAAACTTTCTGCAATTCCAGTACCTAGAGTTTTGAAGTTTATACCGCCATCAGGAGATGCAATTTGATTAAACGCTCTCACTACATCCGTAATCCCTGCACCAACTACTTTACCTAATAACTTAAAATCGAAATTATCAAGGAATCCATTGATTGCCTGAGTAAATTTTGTTGTAAATGATGTGATTTTAGGACCAACATTCTTCCAATCAAGTGCATCATAGGCTAATTGCAGACCGGCATTTAACATATTTGCGATCTCACGGCCAACACCATACCAATTATTATCAAGGAATGCTTTTCTGATTCTTGAAGCCCAATGGCTAATTGGTGTTTCATAATCTTCATCTTCAAGACCACTCAAATCACCGAGTCCGCCAATTCCACCGCCGACTCCACCGCCACTTCCAGAACCACCCGCACCTCCTCCAGATCCAGTATCGCTTGATTGCTTATTGTCATTCAACTGATTTAATTCATCAAACGGCAGAACGGATAAGGTCTTCTTTAATTCTTTCGCTGCCTTAGATGCTTTGTTCATCCCTTTAGATGCATCGTTTCCGGCACTTCCAAGTCCTGAAAGATCAGTAGCAGAATCTCCAACTCCACCAAGATCATTTACAACACCTTTTGTTGCTCCTTTTATCTTTTTTCCCATCAGAACATACATAAAGTTTCTGAACATATTAGCTGCTTGCATAAGCCTGCTCATTAAAGCGTTTAATGCTTTAATTGCCGGAAGTACAGCTGCAATAATTCCTTGACCCATAACAGCTGATAATGATTGAATGTTTAATTTTAATAAACGTACTTGGTTTGCCCAAGTACCGGCAGTACGAGCAAAATCGCCCTGCGCATCTTTTGTTACAGACATTAAATAGTTATATCTCAATGTAGCCTGTTCTGCCTGAGTCATAGAAGTCCACGACTTTGTAATTCCGTTTGCCAAAGCATAAGCACTCATATTTGCAACAGACATGTTAATACCTAATTGCTTTAATGGTTCAATCTCACCAGAAATACCTGCCCTGATTTTATAAAATGCTGTATCAGTATCTATATTATAAAAAGATGCAATATCACCCGCTAATCCGGCTAATGCTACTGACATGTCGGATGCTGCATTTTGGGCAACACCAGATGATTTCAACATCGCCATTATGGTTCCTGTGTATCTTTTAGCTGCCAACTCAGATACTCCAAACTGCTTTGAAGCTGTTGAAGCAAAATCATATGCTTTGTATTTTAATTTACCAAAAGAAACATCAATTACGTTTTCTGCTTCTGTTATATCCGATCCTAACGTTATTGCATCCTTTGTAAATTGTCCAAATGCTTGCACCGCCTTAAATCCAATAGCTGTTTGAATAAGATTTTTTAAGCTGAAATTTACGGTTGAAATACTTCCACTTGCTGACCCAATATTTCGAATAGCATTTACCATTTTACCAATACCACTACTTACAGTAGACCCTGCTCTGGATGCTAAGCTTGCTAATTCAGAAAATCCGTTCCTTAATTTTCCGAAAGAAGTATTCATTGTATTGACAGCACTACTAACTCTACCGCCTGATGCTGCTAATTGTGCCAACGCCTTTGTCATTTCTACTGTATTCTTACTAACAGCCGGTGCTTTAGACATGGTATTGAAAAATGACAAAAGTTCTTTTGCCATTATTTGTAGTCCGTTAGCACTTAATTCTACTTTTTTGCCGGCAGAAGATAGACTCGCTAACGCTGATATGAATTGATTTATTGATTCTTCAACACCTTTAACCGATGCTAATTTATTTGCAGTTTGCTTTATTGCATTTCCTACCGCCGGAAGTTTGCTTGCAACTACACCAGTATTATTTCCAGAACTGATTAATCTAGCTAATGATGCAACAAGTCTATTGATACTTGATGAAACATCCGGAAGATTTCCAAGTTTAGACACAGACTTATAAATACTGTCAAAAATCTGCGTATCAAAACCTTTTGTATCAACTGCCATTAATTTTCTGATAGAGTTAATAACAGAAGATATTTTGCTGTCGCTAAAATCAACGTTATTTAAAACTGACATTGCATGAGATACTTTTGATATTCCATTCACAGAATTTTGAATATTTCCAGTATCTAATTTTCCTATCTTTTCAATTGCTTTGGAAACTGAATTGATATTTTTATAATCTAGCTTTGGTATCGTAACACCTGAAACGCCTTTTAAAGCATTCAGTCC
>ULYU01000907.1_pt1 | contig 12695 bp, 10 predicted proteins | sample 1962481 | NCBI WGS metagenome assembly ULYU01 (sample SAMEA4835872, study PRJEB28245) | human gut metagenome | biome: gut microbiome; material: fecal sample | place: Denmark | collected 2008 | reverse complement strand
GAGCTATAAAAAGCCGCTCCGAAGTTTTATTATAAGGAGAAAAAACAGTATGAAAAAGAATTTATCCTATTTTATGAAGAAAAACAGAGAGCCCGAAGTCGTTTCTGTGTTAGGTCCTGAAAGCTTTGTAGACGAAAACGGCGCTCGAATCATGTTCCAGATAAAGAAGTTAAGCACAGCCGATATCCGCAAGATCAACAACGGGTATAAGGATAAGCGTGTTGCTTATGGCAAAAACGGCAGACCTTATGCGGAAAACGGCGAGGTGCTTTTTGTTGTTGACAATGACAGAGAAAAGGCTCTTTCGCATATAATCGCAGAGGCTCTTGTATATCCCAATCTTAAAGATGAAGAACTGATGAAAAGCTATGACTGCTTTGATTTTACCGATATGCCTTCGCTGGTGTTCGATGATATCAATGACTACAACTACGTTGCAGAAGCAGTCATGAAAGTATGTGGTATGGCATCGGCTGAGAGCGAAGACGAGGAGATTGAAGAAGCAAAAAACTAATTGACAGCAAGGGGCTTGAGTACTGGGCGCACATTCTTTGGCAACGTCATCATCTTCGTATGGAAGAGTTTAACGATATGCCAAGAGAAACGCAGTTGTTTTACATAGCATCAGAGCTGTACGAAGCAGAAAAGCCCTGCGTTCCCCCTGCTGTTAGATTGTGAGGTGAGACATACGGCGGAGAAATTACAAGCAAAGTTTTCACTGATAGAAGACTTCTCGAAAAAGCTTGATGTAATCACAAAAGCCGGAGATGCGTGTGTTAGAAAGTTTGATACTATCGCCACTTCTGCCGACAAGGCAATGAATAAAGTGGCAACCGGATTAAACAAAGCATCCGATAAGATGTCTCAGACAGTTTCAAGCGCCGCTGATATGTCGGCGGCTACGGATAATGTTACAGATAGCATAGGGCAGACAGCGGAAGCTTCCGACGTACTTGCAAAGAAACTCGATGAACTGATAGAATTACAAAAGCAAAATTCGGAATCATCAGCAGTATTGCAGTCCGACTATGATAGCTTGAAAGAAAAGCTGGAACAGGCGGAAAAAACAATCGATGAGCTTTCTGAAAAAACAAAAAAGCTTACCGAAGAAAGCGAGAAAGCTCCAAAAGGATTTGAAGCTTTAGGAAATGTAATTCAGGCACTCGGACTTGCAAAAGTCGCACAGGAAATAAGTGCGGCTTTACTCGATTGCTCACAGAGTGCGGCGGAATTTGAAACATCCGTTGCAAAAGTGTCTACGCTTGTAGATACCAACAAAGTGTCAATGCGTAGCATGAGAGATGAGCTGTTGCAGCTTTCGGGAGAAAGCGGAAAGAGCGTAAACGACCTTTCTGACGCTACATATCAGGCAGTTTCTGCAAGCGTGGAAGTTGGAAATGCGATTGCTACAGTTGACAAAGCAAACAAACTGGCTGTAGGCGGTTTTACGTCGAGTGCTACGGCGGTTGACGTGCTCACGACGGCTCTTAACGCTTACAACCTGTCTGCCGATCAGACCGAGTATATTTCGGACATTCTTGTTACGACGCAGAATTTAGGCAAAACGACCGTTGATGAATTGGCAAGCTCGGTAGGCAAGACTATACCGCTTGCGGCGGCATATAATGTAGAGATGGATAATCTGTCTACTGCGTATGCCCAGCTGACTAAAAATGGTATTGCGACAGCCGAAGCAGGTACATACATCAAGTCAATGCTTAATGAGTTGGGTGACAGCTCGAGCAATGTTGCCAAGGCACTGAAAGATGAAACCGGAAGCACCTTCGCCGAGCTTTCGAACGAAGGCAAATCAATAGGTGATGTGCTTGACGTTCTCGTAGATAGCGTAAACGGCAATCTCACAAAATTCAACGAATTGTGGGGTTCGGTAGAAGCGGGAACAGGCGCATTGTCACTTGCAAAGGCAGGTAGTGACGCATATAACGATACTCTTATGGCGATGAAAGACAGCGCAGGAGCTACCGAACTGGCATATAGCAAGATGATGGATACGACAGAAGCTGCATCACAGAAATTCAGTAACAGCGCTCAGAACGTTGCGATAGCGATAGGCGATGATCTCAATCCTTGCCTTGAGGCTATGTATAATGCAGGTTCTAATGTGCTAAATATATTTGCTTCGTGGATAGATCAGTGCCCAGCACTGAGTGGCGCTATCGCAGGACTTGCTGTTGCGTTAGGTGCTATGGGGCTTGCAGGTGCTATTGCAGGCATAGTAAAACTTGTTCCTAAAATTGCTGAAATGCTTTCGTTAAGCCCTAAAATAATGATTATTGTTGCGGCAATTGCAGGTGCTGTGGCTGTCATAACGGCGCTGACTGTTGCTCTTTCTAACACAAACAAAGAGTATGAATCGTGGACTGCTTCCACGAAAATCAATTATGACGAATTACAGAAAGCGAACGCCGAATACAAGAATGCTTGTGAGGAATTTGGTGCAACTTCCGCCGAAGCAAGCACTCTGAAAAATAAGGTTGACAGCCTTACCGAGTCATTTGAGAATAACAAGATGACCATAGAGGAGCTTTATAATAGGTTTGACAAGCATATCGAATTGTCAGAGCAGATAACATCAAGTTATCAAGACAATAACTTTGAAATCGAAAACCAGTACGAAACCGCAGGAAATCTTGTTAACAAGCTAGAGGAATTAGCAACCAGCTCTGAAAAAACGGCGGCAAGCCAAGAACAAATGAAACAGATAGTATCTACTCTTAACGGAATGTATCCTGAGCTTGGCTTAAACGTTGAAAGTGTAACTGACAATATAGACGCTTTGGGCGATAAGATAATGGAAACAGCCGAAAAGACCTATAAAAAGCGGAAGGTTGAAAACGCTCAAAATAGCATAGCTGATCTTATGGGTCAAGAAGAAACGCTTCGAAGGGATATTGAAATAGCAGAAGCCAATATGCTCGAAGCGGGAAAAAGATTTTCTAATCAGAATTGGGTTGAAGGAACATTCACGACATTGTTTAATTCCGGCGCATCTAAAGATTATTATGACGCTAAAGCAAAATGGGAAGCTCTTCAAGATCAGCTTACTGCAAATATACAGGCTCAGGAAGATGCAAAGCAGGCTATCGAAGACTATGCAAAAGAGGCAGAGGAAGCCGCAAACGCTACATTAAGCTATGGAGAAGCTTGCGAGCGTGCTGTTGACGGTAGTAAGGATGCGATACAGGAACTGTGCGACAAATACGACGAAGCATATGACGCAGCAAGAAAAAGCATTGACAGTCAGATAGGGCTTTTTGACACAATGGCTACGGAGTCAAAAATAAAAGTTGAAGATATGTTTGACGCTTTTACGAGCCAGTATGAGTATCTTACAACATACTCCGAAAACTTAAAGAAAGCGGCTTCACTTGGGCTTGACGATGAGCTCATAGCAAAACTTTCGGATGGCAGTGCGGAAAGTGCCGGCTATCTGAATGAAATTGTAACGCAGGCCGAAAACCTTGACAGCGACGGCGCAAAGAAATTTGTAAGCGAATTTAATGACGCTTTCAAGAAGACAGAACAGGCAAAAGACACGTTCTCGCATACTGTAGCAGGCATGCAGACCGACTTTGATAAGGAAGTAGACAAGGTTAAAGAAAGCCTTGAAAATGCCGTAAATGACATGAATATGAGCGACAAATCGAGAAAAGCGGCACTAGAAACAATGGACGCTTATATCGAAGCAATAAAGAGCAAACAGGCTGAAGCTGTTTCGGCTTCTGAAGCCGTTGCCTATGCTACGGCAAATATCCTTAACGGCAAATCTCAGTATGCGACAGGCTACGTCCCCGGAATGCCGTCAGACGTCTATGAGAAAATTCAGCATAATGCGAACGGTACCGATAATGCCGCAAATGCGTTTATAGCAGGCGAGGAAGGACCGGAGCTTGTTGTCGGAGCAGGCGGTTCTAAGGTATTTACAGCTGATGAAACACAGTCGATATTCAGAAATGCGGCGGCAGCTTTAGGTGCTGCACAGTCTTCAGCTCTTCCGTATGCTTCGCAGGAGCGTAAAATCGTTATTGATTTTGGCGGTAAAGGCTCGATTAAGGTTGACGGAAACGCAAATGTCGATGATATTGTAGCAGTGATGTACGAATACGCAAAACCTATACTTGTTTCTCTGCTGGAAGAAGAAATGGTAGAGGAAGGAGAAGAAAGCCATGAGTTCTAAGTATTCAATGCACTTGTCATTCAACGGCTCTAAGGAAAAAATTACGTTGCCGGTCCTGCCGTCTGAGTTTTCAGTGAAATATTCAAGCAAGCTTCAGACTATGGACATTGTTCAGCTTGGCGAGGTTGTAACCTCGTCAACTGAAAGTGCGGCAACGATAAGTTTTTCTTCTTTCTTTCCTGTTACAGCCTTTCCGGGCATAAAAGTAAAGAATACTCCTCGCTCTCTTGTCAATAAAATACGCAAGTGGAAAGCGAGCAATAAACCTGTCAGACTGGTGGTGTCCGGCTGTGGAATAAATATGTACTGCATGATTGACTCCTTTACCGTAACGGAAAAAGGCGGAGATGTCGGTACAATATATTACTCCTTAGCACTGAAAGAATACAAGGAAATCAAAGTGCGTAAGCTGAAAACCAAAATTACAATAAACGCACAGACTGTCGCTGTAGGAACGAAAACTAATCGTGTCGATAACACTGTCGGCAGTGCGACTTATGTGGTAAAGGACAATGATAGCCTTTACAGTATCGCATACTATCAGCTTGGAGACGGACAGCGATATAAAGAGCTGTACGAGTACAACAAGTCAACGATAGATGCCGCAAACAAAAACGAAAAGGGCTCTAAATATACCATACACACAGGGCAGGTATTAGCAATACCATAAGGAGAAGCGCACATGAAACTATATTTCGTGAACCACGACAGCGAAGTCTTTGACGCTACAGAAGCTACCTCGAGCGTTAAGTGGTCGGGAAAAAACGAAAGTGCGAGCCGATCTGTTACAGTTACAATGCTGAATGATCGTACAAGAAATGCCAATTTTAAGCTGTTGCCTGAAGAAGGTTGGCATTGCATACTGTACGACGAAAAAGAAATTTTCCAGGGTATCATAACGAAAATATCAGAAAGCCGTGGCAACTCTATGACCGTCACGGCTTATGATTTGGGTATTTACCTGTCAAACAATAAAGATACGTTTGTTTATGAGGGATATACTCTGTCGGAAATTTTTATCGATGTATGCAGTCGCTACGGTGTTCCGTATGATAGCGTATGCTCCTCATCGGCGTGTATAGAGTCTATCGTCAAGAAGAACTCTACGGCTTATGATGTGCTTACAACGGCAATGGAGGAAGAATATAAGGCTACTGGCATTAAGCACTCCGTTGTAGCAAGCAAGGGCAAATTAAGCCTTATTGAGCGTAAGGAACATCTTGTCGAGTGGATGATAGAAAGCGGTCGCAACATATCAGCGTATACATATACTCGCAGTATCGAGAAGATAAAGACACGAGTTAAGCTGTACTCTAAGGATAATGTGGCAGTGGCAGAGGAAGCAAATACCGCACTTGAAACAAAAATAGGCGTGTTCCAGGACAGCCAAAGTACAAACGACGATGCAAGCGAAGGTGAAATATACGAGCTGGCTAAGTCTTTGCTTGACGAACAAGGGAAGCCGTCTGTCAGCTTGTCGGTCACCGCTGACGGCAATTCCGAGCTTATCTCAGGGCGGTGCGTATATTGTGTGCTGAAGCCGCTTGATATTGCCGCATCATACTATATCGACAGCGATACGCACACATTCAGCGGTGGCAGACATCAAATGTCTTTAACGCTGACGCTTGTACAGGGTAATGTACTGTCGGCTGACAGTAACAGCGGTAGTACAGTCGATGCGCAGATTGGCGATATAGTGTGGTTTAACGGAGGACGGCATTATTACACAGCTAATAGCGACGAGCCTACAGGTCCGTTACTTACTGCCGGTCCTGCGAAAGTACAGAATATTTGTGCAGGGGCAAAACACCCGTATGCGCTTGTTCACACGGACGATCAAAGCATGGTTTACGGCTGGGTTGATATAGGAACGTTTGAGAAGAAAGGATAAAAAGTGAGTTCTTTGAAAGGCTTGATTCAAGCAATGAATAGCAACGGAAAAACCGAGATCCTTGTTGCAGATGTCTTGAAAATAGCACCCATTACTTTTCAGGCACGGTCAGATAAACAGTTGCTGATAACCGAGCGTAGCGTAATTGTGCCGGAGCGTGTAAAAAAAGAACTGTCGGTAGGTAATAGCGTTTATCTGCTTATAGCAGGCAATGTAATCTATTGCCTTGACAAGAAAGCGAGTGACAAGTAATGCTGAATGTACCAATAAACGTCACTGTCGATACGGAAGTCAACGAACCGAGCAAGACGTATGCACTTGACTATGACACATATTCGGTTGGTAGTGACAAAATAGACGGCATAGAAGCCGTAAAACAGGCGATAAGCAAGGCACTGTCAACGCCACGCTTTAAGTGTCGTGTCTATGATAATCAGTACGGCTCGGAAATACGAGAGGCTATAACAGAAGAAGACGCTTCGGACGAGTATATCGCCGATAATATGGCGTTTCTGATAGAGGACACCTTGAAGGTTGACGACAGAGTGCTGAGTGTTTCCGATGTATCTGTAGAGCACGTTGATGACACACTGTATGTATCGTTTTCTGTGAGTACAGTATTCGGAGATACCACAATTGAGGAGGAGATATAAATGTTCAGCGACAAGACGTATGACAAGTTACTTGATGAGGCTTTGGCAAATGCCCCTGATGATATAGACACACGGCAAGGAAGCATATACTACGACGCAGTTGCAGGACAGTGCCAGATAATAGCCCGTATGTATGAGGAAATGTCAGCACTGAGCGAGTATCTTTCACTTGATAAGTGCTACGGTGAGGTGCTCGACAGCAAAGCATACGAGCACGGAATATCAAGAATAGGAGCAACAAAGAGCGAATATTTACTTGAATACACCGGAACGGCACCTGCTGTAGGTAGCCGTTTTTTTGATAACAGCGTTTTCTTTGAGGTTGTCGAAAGCGGCGACAACCTTGTGCTTCGTGCGGAAGAGGCAGAAAGCTTAGACGATAGAGTTAATGTTGGTGATATTGTCGTGCCTGTAAACACGATAGTCGGTCTGTCAAGTGCAATCATCGGCAATGTGGTAACTGACGGCGTTGACGAAGAAAGTGATGAGAATTTGCGTCAGCGACTTGTAGAAAAAATCACAACACCGTCGCAGAACGGCAATAAGAGGCAGTTTAAGACGTGGTGTGAAGCAATTTCGGGTGTAGGCCATGCCCGAATATTGCCACTTGAGAACGGTCCGAATACCGTTGTAGCTGTGCTGATTGGCGCAGACGGTCGAGGTGCTGAACAGAGTACGGTTGACGAAGTGCAAAAGCAGATAGACCCGCTGGACAAGCAGGGACTTGGTGAAGGCCTTGCGAACATAGGCTGTGTATTTACGGCAAAAGCCGCAACAGAAAAATCTATCGCTGTAAATGTTTCTGTGGCTCTTGCAAAAGAAAAATCTATGCAGGTAGCAAAGACCGAAATTGAAGAAAAGCTTATCGCATATTTCAAGGATCTTGCACTTGACAACAAAAGCGACACCGCTATTGTTAGGCTGACGAGCATAGGAAATATCCTGCTTAACTGCGATTCAATAATAGACTACAGCAATCTTACTCTCGATGGCGGTTCGTCGAACGTCACAATTTCCGTGAATAGCGTCCCGATACTTGGTACGCTTACAGTGTCGGCAATGGAATAAGGAGGGCTTAAATGAGTGTTATTTTTCCTAAGCCGCTTGACACTTGCTACGAAGAACTACGCCGTATGTACCCTGTTTTTATGCTCAAATTCAAGGAAATTGATGCACTGTTAAAAACCGAGGGAAAGCAGTTGGACGAGATCGACGCAGCTATAAGCAAGATTGTTGATAATCAGCACATAGCTACAGCCGATAGCAATACGCTGACGGAACTTGAAAAGCTTTTGCTCGGCTACACAAATGAAACGCTTGAAATTAACGAGCGCAGAACCGTATTAACTGCACTGATTATCGGAGATGCTAAATGCTCGGCTTCAACGCTTGAGCGATATATCATGAAAGTTTTTGGTGCTTCGGCAGAAATACGATTGCGGCAGGCAGAGGGGTATAAGTATCTCGAGTGTAAGATCGACATGGATCAAAACGCACGACTTGCAAAGCTACTGGATGTACGGCAGATTATCTCTGACAAGCTTCCGGCACATCTAAGTCTACAGCTGTTGTATGTGTCGAGCGTAACGTATGATCTTTATACAGGCATAAAACCGCTGTACAGTCATCATAAAACGGAGGTAAGTATTAGTGGAATGGAATAATTACTGCGTCACAAATGCAGGCGTAGAGGTGCTTAAAAAAGCTATAGGCGGCAAAAAGGTTACGATTACCGCCGCAAAAAGCGGCACTGACACGGTACCCGAAGGCGAGTTGAAGGAGCAGAGTGTGCTTTCGGGTACCGTGCGAAATGCGACTATAGCAAATGCAACAAATCAGCCTGAAGGCTACAGAGTGACTTTGAGAGTTACAAACACAGGTGTCAAAACGTCATATATCTTTAAGCAGTTGGGGTTATTTGCGACGGCAGAAGATGAGTCGGAAGTCCTTTTTGCAATTTTACAGTCAGAAAACGGCGAAACAGTACCCGACGAAAGCGAACTGTACACTTATGATGTGTCACTGATTATTGCTATCAGCGACACATCGAATATCACTGTAAATGTTGATAAAACAAGCTACGTTACCGAAGAAGAACTTGACGGGCATAAGACAGACAAATCAAACCCTCACAGTGTAACAAAAGCGCAGGTGGGGCTTGGCAACGTCCCGAACGTTAGCACAAACGACCAGACACCGATATATACTGTTCCTACGGCAAATGCAGGACTTGTAAGCGGAGAAAAGCTCGGAACGGCGTTCGGAAAAATTGCAAGAGCTGTAGCTTCGCTTATTGCACATATTGCCAACAAATCAAACCCTCACAGTGTAACAAAAGCGCAGGTGGGGCTTGGCAATGCGGATAATACATCAGACGTGAATAAACCTATATCTTCGGCAACACAGACTGCGCTTAACGGAAAATCAGACAAGGCACATAAGCATAAGACGGCTGATATATCAGATATGCCTACAGCACTACCGGCTGATGGCGGTAACGCTGACACAGTGGACGGCAAGCACGCAAGCTATTTTGCGGCGAGCAATCACACGCATACGGCGGCAGATATAGGGGCGGCGGCAAGTGGCCACACGCATACAAAGTCGCAGATAACCGATTTCCCTGCAAGTCTGCCTGCAAACGGTGGTAACTCTGCTACTGTAAACAACCATACTGTAGCATCTGATGTTCCGGCAAATGCAAAATTTACGGATACGCAGTATTCGCCGTTTGCAAAATCGGGAACAGGGGCAAAGGCAGGACTTGTTCCTGCACCGTCCACGACAGCAGGAACATCAAAGTATCTTTGTGAAAACGGCACATGGGCGGTACCGCCTGACACTAAGTATAGTGCTGCAACAACTACATCAGCCGGATTGCTTTCCGCTTCTGACAAATCAAAGCTTGACGGCATAGAAGCTGGAGCCGATAAATACAAGCTTCCCGTTGCAAGTGAAACCCTCGGTGGCGTAAAAACAGGTCCGTCTGTAGTAGTAAACAGCGATGGCACTATGTCAATCGTAAAGGACTCCCATTACCACTCTTCGCTTGAAGCAATTGACGTTACGGGAAAAACGGTTGACCTTAACACGCTGAATTTAAGCGATGCACCCGGACAAATCAAGCACTACGTCGAAAAGACGGCAGGCGGATCGGCAAACATTACAAATGCACCGCAGGCAGGAATGTTCCTTATGATAGCAAAAAACATAAGATGGGCTTCAAGCACGGACTATATTACCGAGCAGGTCTTTGTTTCAGTCACAACGAAAAAGGAGTACAGCAGATGGTGCACAAGCGGAACATGGAGTGCGTGGGTAGAACGCAACTACACTAACACATGGCGAGGTATACAGAACAACCTGACATCTGACAGCACGACAGAAAGCTTGTCAGCTGCACAGGGCAAAGCGCTTAAAACACTTGTGGACAGTAAAGCTTCAAGTGGACATACTCACAGTTATGCCGGCAGTTCATCGGTAGGCGGTGCGGCGACGAGTGCTGATAAAATCAACACCGATGCGGGAAGCGCCACACAGCCGGTATATATCAAGGATGGTGTCCCCAAGGCGACCACATACACTCTTGGAAAGTCCGTACCTGCATCGGCCGTGTTTACTGATACATGGAAAGCGTTGGTTGGTTCGACAACAGCTGCCGCAGGAACAGCGGGGTACGCTCCTGCACCTGCAAAAGGTGCGTCAAATCGCTATTTACGATGTGACGGAGCGTGGGTTGTGCCGCCGAACACGGTAAATACTGTAGTGATTAAACAGGGGTCTGCTTTACAAACTGCAATAGATATTTCATCCAGGAAACAGGCATATATCGAGTTTTATAAGGTATCGAATACAGCTGTCGGTGCTTCCGAAAGTTTTTCTTACCCATTTGTGATAACTGACACTACTCCGGCAACGGCAGTTACTCATAAAGCAATATATGGTTCAACAGACATTGCTATCGTATATTCGTTAACAACAGACGGAAAAATCACATTCGAAGGAAATGGCGGTTGGGGATACAAAATACTGCTATTTGATTGATAATAGGAGGCAAACATGATTATTTTTGAAGACGGAAGCTGGCTTTGCGGGGAAGATGAAACAACAATCCCTGACGGAGCTATGATTATAGGTGATGATACTCGACTTGCGGATGAAATAAAGCAGTATCCAAAGGTCAGACTGATGTCGCCGACTGATGACTTTGACGATATTGACAACATACAGGTAGTTCCGATAGAGGACAGGCACAGTGTGATACTTGCCGAGCTTGACCACCTGGATTTACAGGCAGTAAGACCGTTAAGAGCCATTGCGGCGGGTACAGCGACAGAAACAGACAGACAAAAATTGACGGAAATCGAAGAACAGGTAGCACAGCTCCGGCAGGAGCTTGCAAATATAACAGCTGAGTGATCAGCGGAAAGGAAAAGCAATGGAAAAGATAAATGCTATTTTTGGCGGAGTTGTAGCCGCGATTGGCGGAGTGATAGGCTGGATATGGGGCGACTTTACGCCCTTACTTGCCGCTCTGATCGTGTGTATGGTGCTTGACTACATATCGGGTGTTGCGTGTGCAATCGTCAGAAAAGATGTGTCAAGCGAAATCGGGTTCAAGGGTATCGTCAAAAAAATCCTGATTTTAATGCTCGTCGGCGTTGCACACGTTTTAGACGCTTATGTGCTTAACAGTACACCCGTGTTACAGTCAGCGGTGATGATGTTTTTTGTGGCAAACGAGGGCATATCGCTCGTGGAGAACGCCGCAGGGTTAGGCATACCAATACCAAAGAAAATGCTGGAAGTGTTAAAACAGCTGAAGCTCAAGGGTGACAGCACTGAAAAAGACGAAAGTGAGGACGAATAATATGTTAAAAGTTAAGGGAATTGACGTCAGCAGAGCGCAGGAACAGTTTGACTTTGATGCTGCTGTTAAGGCAGGTGTGAAATTTGTTATTATCCGTGCCGGCATACGCACGGATGAGGATACATATTTCAGACGCAATCTGTCCGAGTGCCAGAAGCGCAACATGCCTTATGGACTGTACTGGTACTTTGAAGCAACATCTGACGATGCTTTTAAGGCGGAACTTGCCGCTTGCAAAAAATCTGTAAAAGGCTTAAAGCCGTCATATCCTGTGTTCTTTGACATGGAGGAGCAGAAGCAGATAGACAATTTAACAACCGCACAGCGTACAGATATGGCACTCAAATTCTGTGCTGAAATGACGGCTATCGGTCTGCCGTCGGGTATATATGCTAATCCGTCGTGGATGCTCAACTATTACGACAGTGACCGTCTGGATGGTATAGATATATGGCTTGCAAACTGGACGCATGATCCCGAAATACCTAGTCAATTTGATTTTGGTCAGCTGATATGGCAGTGGGGCGTTGAAAACATCGGCGGCAAAGACGTCGACTCTGATATATGCTTTATTGCCTATCCTGCAAAGACTGACTACTGGTACAAGACGCACAGCGGCACAGATACCCCCGCAAAGCCGTCAGAACCTGTTAAGCCTGATACTACGCCCATTGTAAAGACATACAAGGCAGGTGACGTGGTACAGCTGTCAAATACCGCACTGTATGGCTCGTCAACCACATCACAGCCCGCAAATCATCTGACAGGCACATACTACATACATACCGCAGATGATACGGTAAACGGCAGGATTCGCATCACCACGCCGAAAGGCTGTAGTGCAGTGACAGGCTGGGTAAAAGTTGATGATATAGGCGGTAAGACTGCCGACAAGCCTACAGCAGAAATCCGCAAGGGTGATCGTGTGCAGATAAAAGACGGTGCGACGTGGTATGGCGGAACAGCACTGTTAAAGGACTGGCTACTCGAAAAGACTTGGATAGTCACCGAAGTAGTCGGCGACAGAGCAGTGCTCGGTAAGGATACTACGGGCGTCTTTGATATACAGTCGCCTATAAA
>ULYU01034978.1_pt1 | contig 12749 bp, 9 predicted proteins | sample 1962481 | NCBI WGS metagenome assembly ULYU01 (sample SAMEA4835872, study PRJEB28245) | human gut metagenome | biome: gut microbiome; material: fecal sample | place: Denmark | collected 2008 | reverse complement strand
TTCGGACAGGCATTCCTTGAGCTTCATCCTACAAAGTATGCTGCTGAGCTTGTTAAGAAGATGGAAAAGAGTGGAGCTAAGGCTTACTTAGTTAACACAGGCTGGAACGGAACAGGTAAGAGAATTTCTATTAAGGATACTCGTGGTATCATCGATGCTATCCTTTCAGGTGCTATTAAGACAGCTCCTACAAAGACACTTCCTATGTTCAACTTTGAAATACCTACAGAACTTCCAGGTGTTGATTCAGGTATCCTTGATCCTAGAGACACATACGCTGATGCTTCTGAGTGGGAAACAAAGGCTAAGGATCTTGCAGAGAGATTTAACAAGAACTTTGTTAAGTACACAGGTAATGAAGCTGGTAAGGCTTTAGTAGCTGCTGGTCCTCAGTTATAATTAACTGATATTATTTTAGTTAATGTATTGAGATAAGAAAGTACCTTTTTAAACCTAATATATATATAATAATCCCCCTCATGACATTATTGTTGTGAGGGGGATTTGATGAATAAAATGGTGATTAATAGTGATTATATTATATCGCCGGTTTAACAATATTAAGTGGCATCATAAGGTGGCTGATAAGTATTCTGTATGCCTCGTTACCATCGCCTGTCTTAAGTTTTTCATAATATTCCTCATGTTCGTCAACGGTTCCTATGCTTCGGCCTTCTACCTGAAGAGCTGACTGGGTTGTAAGGCGGATAAGATACATAAGTCGCTGGAACATATGATTAATTTCTTCATTTTCAATATAATTCACGAGAACAAGATGAAATTCATGGTCATAGTTGATAAAGCTTTCGTAATCATCATTAGCAGAGAGAGACTCTTTTTGTTTTTTAAGAATTTCACCGAGCCTTTCAATAGTCTGCTTACCTTTAGAGGTGTTATATTCGTTGGCAAGGCATTGTGTACAAAACCCCTCAATAGCACATCTTATCTGAATGGTTTCTTTCATATCTTTCTGGCTTAGCTGTCTTATTCTAAAGCCTTTGCTTGGAATAACAGTTATATAGCCATCCTGGCTAAGACATTGTAGTGCTTCACGCATAGGTGTTCTTGATATTCCTAATTCTTTTGATAACTTGGTTTCTGAGTAAAGTGTATTAGCATCCAGCTGGTGAGTAAGAATAAGATTCTTAATATAGTTATAAGCCTCAAGCTGTAATGATGACATAAGCTGCATATATTCCTCCGTTGTGTAAGTGTCTGAATGATTAGCACTATTTAATTAATAACATATGTATATATGTATTAATTAGCGACATCATAATAATAAAAAAGTGACAAAAAACATAAAAAATACAATTTCCTTAGGATATAATAGACGATAATTGACCTTAGGTCAATTAAATAAATATAAAATCGGTATACCGGTATGATATTTTTTTATACATATAATGAGCGCAAAGAAAAAGGAAGCGGCTGCGAAGCATACATTCACTTTTTAGACGGCTTAACGAACAAATAGTCATGCGAAGCAGACATTTAAAAATGAAATTCACGAAAATAATCCTTTTTATTATATCACTTCTATCCAAATAAAGCTGCACAAATAACACTTAATAAAAAATTGATTTTTGGTTAATCTGTTTCTGGTTTTAGGACTATAATACACACTGTAAAAAGAAATAGATAAACTTAACATCACCTCTTTGTTGAAGGCTTGCTAAGCTAATCAGATTTTTGGAGGAAAAGATAAATGAATACTTTAAAAGCTGAAAAAAGAAGCATGAGTGACAAAGCAAAGAAATTAAGAAGAGAAGGTTATGTAACTGGTAATATGTTTGGCAGAAGCCTTGCAGAATCAATTCCAGTGCAGATTGAGAAAAAGGAAGCAGAAAAGTTCCTTTCAGTCTGCGGTAAAGGTAGTGAAGCACAGCTTTCTTTGGACGGACAGCAGTATGATGTCCTTGTGAAAGAAGTAGATTATGACCCTATTAAGAGACAGACATTAGAAATTGATTTCCAGGTACTTACAGAGGGCGAAAAGGTTCGTTCAGTAGCTGAGATTGTACTTGTTAATCATGAACTTGTTCAGGGCGTACTTGAGCAGCATATGGAGGAAATTCCATATAAGGCAACAAAGTCTGCACTTGTTGAGAAGGTCAGCATAGATGTTGGAAACCTTAAGCCGGGTGACAGTATTAAGGTAGAAGACCTTGATATTGCAAAGGATAAGGACGTTTCTATATCACCGGATGTATTAGAGAAAGTAATTGTCAGTGTAACAGAACAGACATATGCTGGTGATGATGAAGCTGCCGATGAAGAAGATACGGCAGAAGCATAAACAAAAAGTAAACGGCTGTGAAGCAGCCATTTACTTTATAAAAGGTTTAGTAAAAGAATAATCCTGCATAGCAGGACATAATAAAAGTAAGAATTCTGGTATGGGTATATTCCTATACCGGAATTCTTATTTTTATTATGTATAAATATACATGATTTTCTGAATAATTTTTCAGACTAAATAACATAATATTATTGCTTTTTGTTGAATTTTGTCGTTTTTGGATATATACTATACATATGTGTCATTAAACTGTTTTGAACAGGATATTATGCATAGGTTTAATATCTTTATGGCAGTTATTAGAGCGTAACTTAGGTAAGTTTAATTTAATATTTATTGACATAGATTCAGTTCGATGAATTCAATAAAGGATGATATTTGATTGAATGAATTCAAATAATATTTATGTTGGATGATATCTGCTGCATAATAAGTGTGGAAGGTAGGTATTGTATATGAGTAAAGTTTATGATGCGGAAGAATTTAAGGCAAGGGCCAATGTTAAGACAAGAAAAGTATGGTTTATATTGAATCTGTTGCTTACAGGTCAGTATTATTCCAATGTAACAAAAGGAACGTATGAACAACGGTATATAGTGCCATTTCTGCTGCTATGCTGGGTTCCATACATAGCAGGCTCTGTATATCTTAAGATAAAAGGCAAAAATGCATCATTTTACAGGTCTATCATAACAATAGGATATGGACTATTCTACGGATATATAGTGTGTACAAGCCAGACGATGTTATCATTTGCATATATATTTCCAGTTGCAAGTATGATTATTCTGTTTAAGGACAGAAAGTTCATGATAAAGTGTGGAGTATTTAACACTGTAATACTGATAATAGCATCAGTCTACAAGTATATGACTGGTATGAATTCAGTGGCGGATATAGATAATTATATGTTACAGATATCCTGCATAATGTTAAGTTATATGTGTTATGTTATGTCTATCAATCACCTTAATCTTTCAGATGGAGCACTTACAGACTCCATAAAGGATGACCTTGACAGAGTTGTAAAGACAGTTGAGCAGGTTAAGGACTCAAGTAATATGATAGTTGATGGCATCACTGTAGTAAGAGAACTTGAGGAAGAGAACAGACAGGGTGCTAACTTTGTAGTATCGAGTATGGAAGAATTGTCACGCAATAACGATATTCTTCATGATAAGACCAATTCTTCAACAGATATGACAACGAAGATTAATAATCAGGTTGAAAATGTTGCTGCACTTATCAATGACGTAGTAAAGCTTGTAAGTGAGTCAGTTGAGCATGCAGACTTAAGCTCAAAAGAACTTGCAGATGTTGTTGAAAGTACAGATACTATGGCAAAGCTTTCAGGTGAGGTAGATGATATACTTCACGAATTCCAGCAGGAGTTTGAAAAGGTTAAGACAGAAACAGGAACTATTGAGGAGATTAACTCACAGACCAACCTTCTTGCACTTAATGCCTCTATTGAGGCGGCAAGGGCAGGTGAAGCTGGTAAGGGCTTTGCAGTAGTTGCTGATGAGATAAGAAACTTAAGTGATGAAACACAGGAGTCATCAGACAGGATTATGGCGGCTCTTGGTCATCTTGGCGATACATCAGGCAGGATGTTAGAGTCGGTTAAGAGAATATTATCAATAATACAGGAAACACAGGGAAAAGTAGTAAAGGTCAATGACAGTGTTGCTGGTATAGCAAAAGATTCTAACCAGATAGGACAGCATATCGGCGTGGTTGATTCAGCTATGCAGGAGGTTGAAAGCTCTAACCGTAATCTTGTAGATAATATGAGCCAGATTGAGAGTGTTATGCAGGTTATTCAGGACTGTATAACTAATGCTGATGACAGTACTAAGATTATGCTTAGTAAGTATGAAGAGTCATCACGTAATGTAAACGAGATAGAAAGCGTTGTAGGCGCCATGATGGAAAAGCTTGGAATCGGTGGATTTATGGGAATTCAGGATATCAAGCCTGGTATGAGATGCACTGTAAGACAGCTGGTATCTGGTAAGCCATCTAATAGGGACTACAGCGGAGAAATAATAGCGCAGAAGGGTGGAGCATTATTTGTAAGGTTTGATGATGAGGATATAGATGTTAATAATCCATCATTAAAATTCCGGATTGAGATAGTAGCAGGTAACGTACTTTATCACTGGACTGATGTATCAGCTAAGAGAGCAGCGGAGTATAAGGAAGATGTATGCAGACTTGAAGTATCTACACTTCCAAGTATTGTAAACAGAAGAAAGTATACAAGAATGCCTATACATAATAAGTGCTCAATCGTATTTGAAGATAATGCAGAGATAACATTTACTGGTGAAATGGTAAATATAAGTGCTAACGGTTTTGCGTTTACAACAAGAGATAAAGAATTCGCAGATTGTAATGGAAAGAATATGATAGTAAGTATTCCTGACTTCCCAGTAGAACAGGGAAGACTCATAGAAGGTGTTGCAATCAGAAGCACAGACAGCGATGGCAGTTATATAGTAGGCTGCCGTATGCCATCTGACAGCATAGAGATAGGTAATTATGTAAATAGGAATTATTCAGAATAATTAGTTAATTACTGGTTTGTAAGCCATTAGTAACATTTTTAATATATTATGGTAGTGTAATAAGTATCGGGGAAACATAATCTGGGTATTATAGATACATACAGATTAGCATCATAATATAGAAAGCAGATGGTTTAATGAGTTCAGGTAAAGATTATAACAGATATGTTAAGTGGGTAAGGTGTATAGTTGCTATTGTTATCTGTCTGACGGTTATTACAGTTGTTGTACTCTCCGCAAAAAGCAGAATAAATGGGAACAAAAACAGCGAGCCGACAACTGAATATAGTGAAAACAGTGTTATACCAGAAGAAGATGAAGAAGCGTATGACCTTCCACCAAGAGTGCTTAATTCGGATGTTGTACCATATGACGGACAGAGGCGAGCTATATCGTGCTGGGGCGATTCGATGATGTTTGGTATAGGTGCTGGTGAAGCTTATGTATCTGGCAGTGACGAAGTTCTTGATATATCAGGCTGGACAACACCAGATACGTTAGAGTATCTTACAGGCATTAAGGTATACAATCTTGGAGTTTCTGGGGAAACTTCAAATGAGATAGCACTACGTCAGGGTGGAATTAAAATGTATGTCGATAATACATTTGAGGTAGGATATGATGACAGTGTGGAAGTAAGCATAGTTGATGAGTATGGCAATCCTGTATATATGGCTGACTTTAGTGCATATGGTTATGTTGAACCACACGAACCGGATGTAGTGTATATTAATGACGACATGTTTAAGATAACAGGAACCGAAGAAACGGGGTTGTATATATGCCGTTATTCGGAAACAGAGGTTGGTGGCGATGCATTTACAACGGTGTATGAAGGTACTCAGGTTACAACAAAGGCATCTTATGAAAGAAAAGGTGATATTCTTATTCTTGAGATAGGTAGTAATGGCGGATGGGATAACTACAGGCAGCTTATAAGCCAATATGATGCCATGATTCAGAATGCAGGTTGTGATTATTATATAATAGTAGGTGATACAGACGACCCGGGAACATCAATAGCTGATACATCACAGGGTTTTTGCAATGAAGACGGAACTTATATAGGTGTGGGCGATACTGCCTGGGAGGCAACATTAAGTGAAGCTTATGGAGAGCATTTCATTAATATGAGAACCTATCTTATAGAAAATGGTCTGTCGGATGCAGGTCTGCGTGCAACTAATGCTGATTACAGGGGCTTCCGCAGAGGAAGGATATCCAAGCAGCTAAGGTCAGACTGGACACATTTTAATTCGTATGGATATTATGCCAAGGGACTGGCAATCTATGAGAAGGGTGTGGAGTTAGGTTATTGGAAGTAGTCTGGGCACAGGTAATAAGCGCATATCAGTGGGGATGTAATAAAAATGCGTAGAAATGAGGATTAATATGAGTGAATCAGGAAATAAAAGTAGTCATGTTAAAAAATTGCAGAAGTGGCTGCGTAATTTCAGGCATAAGTGTGCGTTATTTATAAGTAATAATAAGAAAGCTTCTATAGCTACAGGCATAATTATGCTGGTTATAATTGCAACAGTTATAACAACAATTTCTATAGTTACAATTAGGAAAAACAGAAATCTGTCAGCTAATAATGAAACTGATATTATTGTTGAAAATGTAACAATAAAAGAGGAAAATGAGACAGAAATAGAAGAAATTTCCGAAGAAGAAACAGAAGAAACGTCTGAAGAAGAAACAGAAGAAGTTGAAGAGATAGTAGAACAAGAGTATGTTGAACAGTTTTTTGAAAATGAAATATCAACAGAAGATCAGGAGGCATTAGCACTTCCTTCAAGAAAATTGTCATCGGACTTTATACCATATGATGGAAAAAGAAGAGAAATATCTTACTTTGGAGACAGTATGGTAGCAGGTGTTGGCAATACAAGTGTTAATGCATCTGTTAATGGTATGAGCATATATGGTTGGACATCACCACGTACTATACAGTATTTTACAGGGATAACTACATATAACTTTGGGGTTCCGGGTGAGGATTCTTATGAGATATCTTACAGGGCAGGTGGCGTAAAGCTTCACACTGACAGAGATGTTTCGATAAGTGAGGATACTCCGGCAAGAGTCAGGCTTATAGATGAAAATGGAGATACATTTACATTTGGTGACTATAGTGGTTATGGTATAGAGAATAATGAATATCCATATTCTATGTATATTAACAATTATCTGTGTTCAGTAAATAATGCGGGAAATGGAGAGGTTGATATAAGACTTATAAGTGGCTATGCGGCATACAGCGTTCCGGAAACAGACATTAATTATAGGGTTATAACTAATGAAGACGTTGCAACTATTGCGTATGCAGATGTGGAGACAGATGATATAAATGCTGTAAATGTTCAGGCACAAGAAACAACAGCCAGTCCTGTAACAGGTGAAACGCAGTCGCCTACAGATGTTACGCAGCCATCTACTAAAGAATCAGAAAGTGAAGCAGTTACACAGCCGGTAACAGAGGCACCGACACAACCAGCACCAACGCAGCCAGCACCGACACAACCGGTACCAACAGTTTCAAAGGTGTATATTCCTGCAGGGGCAGAGGCTAAACCAAAGGTTGCAAAAGACCATAGTGAAAAAGATATTCTTATACTTGAGATAGGAAGCAATGGAGGCTGGGGAAGTGATTATCAGACACTTATATTACAGTATGATAATATTATACTTAATTCAGGCTGCGATTATTATATAATAGTAGGTGATACAGATGACCCTGGTACATCTATTGGAGATAATAATCAGGGTGAATATAACGAAGATGGTTCATATATTGGTATAGGTGATACATCGTGGGAGGCTGCTTTAAGAGAGGCTTATGGTGCACATTTCTTTAATACAAGAACCTATATTATACAGAATGGTCTTAGCCTATGCGGATTAAGTACAACTACACAGGATCTTGAAAACTTTAAGAGGGGTAATATATCAAAGCAGTTAAGATACGACTGGACACATTTTAATGCGTACGGATATTATGTTAAGGGCGTTGGCATATATGAAAAGGGAAAAGAGTTGGGATACTGGAACTAAACTTTATTTGCTAATTGTAATAATGAATACAGGAAAGGTAATGACACAATGAATGACAACAGAGAAAAGTTCGCATCCAGATTAGGATTTATACTTGTATCAGCAGGATGCGCAGTAGGATTGGGCAATGTATGGAAGTTCCCTTACATATGCGGAAAAAACGGAGGGGCAGCATTTATTGTCATATATCTGTTATGTCTGCTTGGATTAGGACTTCCTATACTTATATGTGAGTATGCTATAGGAAGAGGAAGTAACAAGAGTCTTGGAAGTGCATTTAAGGCTCTTTCACCAGAGAGAACAAGATGGCATCATTTCAGATGGGTAGCTTATGCGGGTAATTATCTTCTGATGATGTTTTACACTATGGTCGCAGGCTGGATGCTTAACTACTTTGCATACAGCTTATCAGGAAAGCTCACAGATAAGAGTGTTGACGAGATAGGTGGAGAATTCTCACAGATGCTTGCTTCTCCGGGAATTATGACATTCTGGACATTTGTTGTTGTACTTGTAAGTATAGGCGTGTGTTCACTTGGTCTACAGAAGGGTGTAGAGAAGATAAGCAAGGTTATGATGATTCTCTTATTGGCGCTTATGGTTGTTATGGCAGTGAATTCAGTTATGCTTGAAGGAAGTGCTGAGGGACTTAAGTTCTATCTTGTGCCAGACTTTAACAAGATGAAGGAGCAGGGCATAGGAAATGTTGTGTTTGCAGCGATGTCACACGCATTTTTTACTCTTGGACTTGGTATAGGTTCAATGGAGATATTCGGAAGTTATCTTTCCAAGGACTGTAAGCTTACTGGCGAGTCAATAAATGTAGTTATACTTGATACAGTAGTTGCACTTACAGCAGGTATTATTATTATTCCTGCATGTTTTGCATATGGTATTAACCCGGGTGCTGGTCCATCACTTCTGTTTATAACACTTCCAAATGTGTTTAACCAGATGCCGGGTGGTCAGTTATGGGAGGTATTATTCTTTGTATTTATGGCATTTGCGGCGCTGTCAACAGTAATCGCAGTATATGAGAATATTATAGCCATGACTATGGACTTGTTCGGGTGCAGCAGAAAAAGAGCTTCTATAGTCAATCTGTTCGTTATAGCAGCACTTTCTATGCCAGCCATACTTGGTTACAATGTGCTTTTAGGAATAGAGCCTATAGGTGCAGGTACAACACTTATGGACTTAGAGGATTTTATAGTATCTTATAATATACTTCCTCTTGGCTGTCTGTTATTTGTGCTTTTCTGTACAAGAAAGAACGGCTGGGGATATGATAACTTCGTGGCAGAGGTTAATGAAGGAAAGGGTCTTGCATTTCCTAAGTGGATGAAGCCATATATGATGTACATACTTCCAGTTATAGACCTTGTTATATACTTTAAGGGATATTATGATATGTTCAAGCCACAGGGTACTAAGGTGGTATGCATATGGATGACTATTGCGGTTGTTCTTGCACTTCTTGTATTCTGGATAGCTGCCGGACATGATAGTAAAGATAAAAGTGAAAAATAATAGTAGAAATAATAAAAATAAAGTTATGATAAATGAAAAGCGGTAAATAAATGATAAAAATGTGGAGATAATCCAGATGAAGCAGCATATATAAAGGAGAACAGGCATGACTAAGAAACAACTGGCGTTAGAGGTTATAGAACGATTAAAAAAAGAATATCCGGATGCTGGCTGTACGCTTGATTATGATGATGCGTGGAAGCTGCTTGTAAGCGTAAGGCTTGCAGCCCAATGCACAGATGCAAGGGTAAATGTAGTTGTTCAGGATTTGTTTGCGAAGTATCCGTCAGTAGCTGCACTTGCCGAAGCTGATGTTTCAGATATAGAAAGAATAGTTCATCCGTGTGGACTCGGAAAAAGCAAGTCTCGCGATATAAGTGCCTGTATGAAAATGCTTCATACACAGTATAATGATAAAGTGCCTGATACCATGGAAGAGCTGTTAAAGCTTCCGGGAGTGGGAAGAAAGAGCGCTAATCTTATAATGGGTGATGTATTTGGAAAGCCAGCCATAGTGACAGATACGCATTGTATAAGGCTGTGTAACAGAATTGGTCTTGTAAAAGATATGAAAGAGCCAAAGAAAGTAGAGATGGCTTTATGGAAGATTATACCGCCAGAAGAGGGCAGTGATATGTGCCACAGGCTTGTGATACATGGAAGAGAAGTGTGCACAGCAAGAACAAAGCCTTATTGTGATAAATGCTGTCTTAATGATATATGCAAAAAAAATATAGTGTAAGTGTTAAAGTTTTTTAACATTTATAAAATGGAGAATGATATGAATAATTATAAGATGATAATATCATATGACGGAACAAGATATTATGGCTGGGAACATCAGCCTAATACAGATATGACTATTCAGGGTAAGCTTGAAGGTGTCCTTTCACAGATGGTAAATGAAACTGTTGAAGTGATAGGTGCTGGAAGAACTGATGCAGGTGTACATGCAAAGGGAATGGTCGCCAATGTTCATATGAATACAGATATGACAGAGGAGCAGATATGTGATTACATGAATAAGTACCTCCCGGAGGATATATGTGTTCAGGAGGTAAGAATAGCCTCAGAGCGTTTCCACAGCAGATACAATGCTATGGGGAAAACTTACTGCTACACCTGTTATGTTGGGGATAAAAAGCCTGTATTTAACAGGAAGTATGTGCACATAACAGGTAAAATGCCAGATGTTGAGGCTATGAAAAAGGCGGCAGAATATCTTGTCGGTGTGCATGACTTTGCAAGCTTCTGCGGCAATCCCAAGATGAAAAAGTCGACAGTGAGGGAAATATATTCAATCGATATAGCACTTAAGGGTTCATATCTTAATATGACATATCACGGTTCGGGATTTCTACAGTATATGGTAAGAATATTATCGGGAACACTTCTTGAAGTGGGATTTCATAAGAGAACGCCAGAGAGTATGACAGAGCTGCTCGATGCTAAAAACAGGGCACTTGCTGGCGCAACTGCACCAGCAAAGGGATTGAGCCTGCTTAAAGTACATTATGCAAGGTAGGTATCATATAAGTGGAATGACACATTTATATAATATTGATAATTATGACAGACCTGCGGGGGGTAATTATCACATAAACTTAGAACGCCATCTTAAGGCTTCATCACGGTACTTGCATGCGATATCCATAAGCTCATTATATTGTGAAGTGATACTGTTTATAACTGCTGCCTGTTCGTCAATCTTAGCCTGACAGGCAGCTAATTTTTTCTGATAGGTGTCTGTCAGAGCTTCTATTCTTGAATTATTGCTGTCGTTTAATGAAGCAATTCTTTGCTCACATTCTTTTAATACAGTATTTCGTATATCCTCCTCATTTTTCAGCTCTTTAATATGTCCGATTTCTTCAATAATAAATATCCTGCCAGCGGCATACAGAATAAGTCTGTTATCAGCCTGATATATATGATATCCTGTTATATTATTCATACAGTCAGGAAGAGTGACAGGCGTGTTATCAGGACTTTCATTCGTAAGTGAAAGTGATATACACTGCAGGGCTGTGTGATTAGTAACGGGATTATTTTTAAGGTAAAAAAGAAGCAGTGAATTGTTACATCTGCCTATATATGGGTGATACAGCGAAGGCGTGTCAGTTCCATTTACAGTATAAATGCTTTTACTCTCCATAATGTTTTTAACATAAAGAGAATTGTCGGTTGCTATGTAGGTATAGTAAAGAGTGTCATTGTATATACATTCGTTAAGGTGTGACATATAATCGGTGGCAAGGACTATAGGACGTTCAAGACCTCCAAAGTGGGCTATTCTTAAGAATATATTAGAACCGGCAGCATAGATTATAAGCTGTCTGTTATTGTCGATAGAATACACATTTGACATAAGATGACCTCTAAGCCAGAGACATAATACTTACTAAAATGTATGGTAGCACATAATTATTTAGAACATATAATGTAGTAAGAATGAATAAAGGAAGGAATAAAGCATGGCCAGATGCAAATGTAAAAAAGGTGGCTGCTGCACAAAGATAGTCAGCGATGTTGTTTCCAATATGCCTAATGGATGCTTTGATGTGTGTACCAATCCTATATGTGGTTCACCGGGTGAGTTAAGCCTTTTTGCTCCGCTTATATATGACCAGATAGGTATCAACCTGTGTGCCACATTTCCTGTAGGTGTAGATATATCTGCTGAATATCCGACAGTTACTAATGCAACAGCCAGTGTCATAGATATTGCCTATTCTTATGGAGCGGATAATGTTGTTATAACACAGATAGCGGGAAGACCAAACTGTTATTCAGTGAAGCTTTCCAATCTGACGGTAACATTTGCGATTAACTTATATGATGAGAATTGCAGACTGATAGCAACTGAATATCCAACAGCAGTGTATCTTCCTGCTGATACAACGGCTGCAACCTACGATGAGGATGTCAATCCAACATCAGTTGAGTTAGAGATATTTGCGCCTTACGGAGTGTCATATAACAGTAATGCTGGTGGTACCCCGGCATATACACCAGCGCTTAATTATATAGGTTTCCTGTCAAGTGATAACGGAATAACACAGGGACTTAACCTGTATGCTATTCCAAAGGTGCTTGACCTTGACACAACCACAGACGAAGTGACAGTAGGCTTGTCGCTCATACTCCAGAGCCTGTACTATGCAGGATACAGGGTTGCAAGTGCAGGAAAGATAGTTACACCAAAGGGCAGTATTGTATCTGAAGAAAATTCGGATGAGTTAAAGTTTGTATGTGGCAATCTTCTTAATCTTGCCATTAAACCACTTGAC
>ULYU01008320.1_pt1 | contig 12899 bp, 10 predicted proteins | sample 1962481 | NCBI WGS metagenome assembly ULYU01 (sample SAMEA4835872, study PRJEB28245) | human gut metagenome | biome: gut microbiome; material: fecal sample | place: Denmark | collected 2008 | reverse complement strand
AAATCAGAGATTTAAGTGGTGGGAGCATGTCACAATGAAAGTTATGAATGTTGCAGTAGTAGGAGCAGGAATCTATGGAATTAACCATGTAAATGCATATACGTGGAATCCAAACACAAATTTAGTTGCAGTGTGTGACTTAAATAAAGAGATCACAGATCGCATTGCAGAACAATACAATGTAAAAACATACAATGACGTAAATGAAATGTTAGACAACGAAGAAATTGATGCTGTATCTATTGCAACACCAGATGCTTTCCACATGGACCCGGCATTAGTAGCGATCCGTCATGGAAAACCAATTCTGGTGGAGAAGCCATTAGCAACAATATCAGAAGATGCAAAGAAAATTTTAGCAGAAGCTGAAAAATACAATGTAAGAGTTGCAGTCGACTATCATAAGAGATGGGATCCAGCGGCGATCAATGTACGAAATGAACTTCAGAACGAAGAATCAGGAGCACCAATCCGTGGATATATGTGCATGGATGATATCATTGATGTTCCAACAGAATGGTTCAACTGGGCAGACAAATCAAGCCCTGTACATTTCTTAGGAACACATTGTTATGATCAGGTTCGTTGGTATATGGGATGTGAAGTAGAAGAAGTATACGCAGTAGGAACAAAGAAAGTGTTAAAAGCAAGAGGAGTTGATACATATGACTCTATTCAGGCAACACTGAAAATGGAAAATGGATGCTACTGGACAGTAGAAAATTCTTGGATCTTACCAAAAGGATTCGCAAAAAATAATGATGGAAGAACACAGATCTTGTGCGAAAATGCAATGTTTAGGATCGACTCTCAGAATCGTGGAGTAGAAATCTATAACAATAGCAAATTACGCACACCAAACTCTTATTTCATCTTAAATAACTGTGGACGGCCAAGTGGATTTGGAATTGAACCAATTAACGATTTTATCTACTGTTTACAGAATGATCTTCCATTTATAGCTGATGGAAACGATGGATTACAGGCAGAATTGATCGCAGAAGCAGTTCATGAAAGTCTTGAAAAAGGTGTGGCAGTGAAATTAAAGAGAGATTAAGACTCTTTCGTCTATGGCCCTATGATAAAAAGAAAAGTCTGGAAAAGTATTAGAATTTTCCAGACTTTTCTTTTTTTAGTTCAAACGGATCGCAGCAAGAGCTTTCTTAAATTGTACAGAAAACAAGATCGCTGTAAATGTTACTGCAATAAAATCAGCAACAGGTTCCGCCATATAAACAGCCATGGTCTGATCTGTTGTAAAAATATGAGGCATGATATAGATCAAAGGAATTAAAAGTACAAATTTTCTCATAACAGCAACAACAATAGAAGAAATTGCTTTTCCAAGAGAGTTAAATGCCATCTGGCAGGAAATCTGAATTCCAAACATAAACATAACTGCCATGTAAACACGAAGAGCCTTCTTTGTAAATATAACAAGAGCTGGATTTGAAGTAAAAATACCAGCAAACACTTGAGGGAATAACATGACGAGGCCCCATAAGATGATAGAGTAAGTCAAACTTGCCTTTAATAAGAGTAAGAAAGTACCCTTTACACGCTCCGTATTCTTTGCACCATAATTATAACTCATGATCGGCTGTGCACCCTGTCCAAGTCCCTGAAGAGGAAGCATCGCAAACTGCATTACACTAGTAAGGATCGTCATTGCACCAACAGCCACATCACCACCGTATTTAAGCAAAGAAGAGTTAAAACACACAGAGATGATACTTTCACTTGCCTGCATGATAAACAAAGAAAGTCCAAGAGCCAGACAAGGCAGGATCACAGGAGCTTTCAGTGTCAGGTTTTGTTTCTTGATACGAAGTGTCGATCTTGTCCCAAATAAGAAACTCAATACCCAGATGCAAGAACAAGCCTGAGATATGATTGTAGCCAGTGCGGCACCACGAACGCCCATATGGCATGCAAAGATAAAAATCGGATCTAAGATGATATTGATCACGGCTCCGATCAAAACAGAATACATTCCAGTTTTCGCAAATCCTTGCGCAGTGATAAATGCATTCATTCCAAGTGTTAACTGTACAAAAATCGTGCCAAGAGAATAAATATTCATATAACTGACTGCATATTCGATCGTATTCTCACTGGCTCCAAATGCCATCAAAAATGTACGGTTGCCAAAAAACATGATCAAAGTTAAGATCACAGAGATAATGATCTGCATCGTAAAACAATTTCCAAGAATATTTTCCGCAGAATCAAGATCTTTCTTACCCATCAAGATCGAAGCACGAGGGGCACCACCATTTCCAACAAGAGCGGCAAATGCCGAAATGATCATGATCAGCGGCATACAAACTCCAACTCCAGTCAGAGCTAAAGCGCCACTTCCAGGAATATGTCCAATATAAATACGGTCAATAATATTGTAAAGCATATTGATCATCTGAGCGGCCAAAGTCGGAATTGCCAGTCTTAAAAGCAGTTTCCCAATGGGTTCCGTTGCTAAAAATTCTTTATCATTATTCATAATAAAATTACCAAATCCTTTCTTAAGCATAAAAATTCATTTTATCACAAAAATCCGTAAAATGTATACATATATATATGTATTGTGCCAAATTTAATCGTTGATTTTTTGAAAAATAACAAGTAATATAGTTCTTTAGAACAAAAAAAGGATGTGAAATAAATATGCAGATCATAGAGACATACGGAAAATATATCGAGAAATGGGCAAATACAAATCCAGACAGAGCAAGAGTATTATTAAAACTTGGATGGGAAGCTCAGAACTTAAAATATAAATTTACACCAGACAAACGATTACTGCCAGCAGATAGATATCTTGCGCATCTGATGATGAACACGATGCTGATGCCACTTAAGAATCCTCAGGAATGTGCGATCGTCAGTATCTTTACACCATGTGAGATCTTACACGAAGCAGGATTACATCCATATAATGTAGAAGCATTTTCCTGCTATCTTTCCGCATCAAATGCAGAACGAGCATTTTTACAGCAGGCAGAGAACACAGGAATTTCAGAAACACTATGCAGCTATCATAAGACATTTTTGGGAGCGGCACAGAAGAAGATCCTTCCAAAGCCCAAATGTATCGTATACACAAACCTTACTTGCGATGCAAATTTACTAACATTCAAAACATTAGCAAAACTATATGATGTACCAGCATTTGCGATCGATGTACCGATGCAGTAAAATGAAGATAACGTCAAATATGTCGCAGATCAGATCAGAGATCTGAAAGTATTTTTAGAAAAATGTACTGGAAAGACGATTACAGAAGATGGACTAAAAGAACGAATGAGACGAAGCAAACGTACGATGGATAAGTTCATTGAATGTCAGAAAAAATCCGCAGATAAAGATATCAAAACAGATCTTGTCACACCGCTTTTTGCAGGAATGACAAATAATATTTTGTTGGGAACAAAAGAAGAAGAGAAATATGTGGATCAGTTATTAAAAGATATCGAAAAAGCACCAAAGAAAAAAGGAAAGAATATCTACTGGATGCACACGATCCCATTCTGGTCAGGTGCAGTACAGGAAGCACTGGCATTTAATGAGAATGCACAGATCGCAGGATGCGAGTTAAGTCGTACATTCGAACCTGATTTTGATCCAGAAGATCCATACGATGCGATGGCGAGAAGAATGGTCTATCATGGATTAAATGGAAGTGCGGTAAGAAGAATTGAAGCCGGAATCCGCCATGCAAAAGATGTGAAAGCAGATGGAGCTGTCTGGTTTGGACACTGGGGATGTAAACATACACTTGGAGCAGCACAGCTTGCCAAGAAGAAGTTTGAAGAAGCAGGAATTCCAATGCTGTTATTAGATGGAGATGGATGTGACCGAAGCCACGGCGGAGAAGGACAGACTTCAACAAGACTAGGAGCATTTTTAGAGATGCTTGGAGCTGAAGAAATGGAAGGTGGACAAGATGAGTAAGACATATTACGTTTGTAAATATACACCAATTGAATTATTGCAGGCATTTGGCGGGGAATGTGAGAATTTAAACCAGATGCCGGAAGGATTTGATCTCGCAGATCAGATCGCACATCCAAATATCTGTGGATTTGGAAAAGCTGTCTTAGAAGCAGTTATGACTGGGAAAGTAAAAGAACTGGTTTTAGTAAACTGCTGTGATACGATCCGAAGTGTCTATGATATTCTGGAAGACAGTGGAAAACTTGATTTTTTATATATGATCGATATGCTGCACTGTGACGGAGAATGCAGCAGGGAACGAACTGTTTTACAGTTAAAAGGACTTGCAAGAGCCTATGGAGCCTACAAAGGATCTGAATTTGATCAAAAGAAATTTGTTGAAGCATTTAAAGAACCAGAAAAGCAGAAAGAACCATATATCAGTGTTCTTGGGGCAAGAATGGGAAATGAATTATATGAAATGGTCAAAGAATCCATGCCATATTCAGTGGAGAATGATACTTGTGTCAATAACCGAAGCGTCGGTGAAGTAAAGCCACCAAAGACAGATGATTTTAATGAATTAATGGAATGGTATGCAGCAGAACTTTTAGGACAGACACCTTGTATGCGTATGATGGATAACAGCGGAAGAAAACGTTTGTATAATGATCCAAACTTAAAAGGGATCATTTACCATACGGTCAAATTTTGTGATTTCTACAGTTTTGAGTATGCACAGGTAAAACAAAACATTACAGTGCCATTATTAAAGATCGAGTCAGACTATACAGTGCAGAGCAGCGGACAGTTACTGACAAGATTAGAAGCATTTGCAGAAAGCATGAATATGGACAATTTAGAAAGTGGTGAGAAGAAAATGGGAAAAGGATATTTTGCAGGAATCGACAGCGGATCTACAAGTACAGACGTTGTTATTTTGAATAAAGATGGAGAAATCGTGACAGGAATCATTCTGCCAACAGGTGCTGGAGCAGCGATGGGAGCAGAACGAGCTTTGGAAGAGGCCCTAAAACAGGCAAAACTTCAGAGAGAAGATATCGATGCTATGGTAACAACAGGATATGGAAGAACGGCAATCACCGATGGAGATAAAAGTATCACAGAGATCACATGCCATGCAAGAGGAGCACATTTCTTAAATCCAGAAGTGAGAACGGTCATTGATATCGGTGGACAGGATAGCAAGGTCATTCGTCTTGACGAAAATGGAGCGGTTGCAAACTTTGTTATGAATGATAAATGTGCAGCTGGAACCGGACGATTTTTAGAGATGATGGCGAGAACAATGGAAATGGATCTGGACCAGATGAGTGAAGCAGGACTTACATACAAAGAAGATATCACAATCTCCAGTATGTGCACGGTATTTGCAGAATCAGAAGTCGTATCCTTGATCGCGCAGAACAAAGAAACCGATGACATTGTTCACGGATTAAATAAAGCCGTTGCATCCAAAACAGCAGCTCTTGCAAAACGAGTTGGAGGAGAAGAACGCTATATGATGACAGGTGGTGTATCTAAGAATAAAGGCCTGGTAAAGACACTGGAAGAAAAACTTGGAACAACTCTTGTGATCAGTGATAAAGCTCAGTTATGCGGGGCACTTGGAGCAGCCTTATTTGCAATGGATATGGTTCAGAAGTAACAAAAGTATGCTATGATAAAGAAAAATAGCTTTGAGAGAAAAGAGTGAATCATAGATGAAAGAATACTACCGAATCGGTGAGACGGCAAGTCTGATGGGAATTACAACCCAGACTTTGCGGTTTTACGATAAGATTGGACTCGTGAAACCGATAAAGATCGATCCAAGAACCGGATATCGTTATTATGCATATGAACAATTTCATTTTATCGACAGGATCAAATATTTACAAAGTCTTGGAATGCCGCTTGATGATATCAAAGAAGTCATGCTTAGTAAGAAAGTCGAGCGGTTACTTCCATTTCTTGACCAGCAGAAGAAAGTCTTAGAAGAAGAAAAAAAGATCCGTCATCAGATCGAGATGGTTGACTGGTACAAAGATTATTTTACCTATATGGAGCGAAATGAAGATGCACCATGTGTCATGCATTTAAAAGAACGATATTATCTGCAGGTTCCATGCTATAAAAGAGATCTCCTGGCAGACATGGAGATCCGTCTTGCGAAGGAAAAAAGTGAGCAGGGAATTGATAATGCGATGTATCTAAGACAGTATGGCTATAAGATTTCATACGATGCATTTTGTAAGCAGAAATTCCGGCCGGATTACTATTTTATTTACTTAAATGAGAAAGTAAAAGATGCACCAAATATCTTAAAGCTCCCAGAAGGAGATTATCTGTGCTTTCGGGAAAGAATCTTAGAAGAGGCATGGAATCCTCAAAGGATCATCAGTTATTTTCAGGGAAAGGCAAAGCCAGAACTGATCAAACAGGTTCACAAAAATTACTTCAAAGCAGGAGCAGACTGTGGGATCACATGCAGCTATCAGGCATCCATTCCAGGACTTATGGAAAATGGATATACGTTAGAAGAAGCAGAAAATTTGATACGCAGTGCTGTTAAGATTTTTTGTGAAGCAAGAGATGAATGGTGGGAAGAAGAAGGACGTGAAGCTGGAAGAGCGTGGCCACTGTGTCTAGGTGCAGCAGGACCATATGGAGCATATTTAGCAGATGGGTCCGAATACCGTGGAAATTATGGTATTACAGATGAACAATTAAAGGAATTTCACAAAAGAAGAGTCGAACTGTTACATGAAGCAGGAGCAGATATCATTTTATTTGAAACAGTACCATCTCTAAAAGAAGCTAAAGTTGAGGCAGAAATTGCTGAAGAATATGGATATGATTACTGGATCAGTTTCTCATGTCTAAGTGAAAATATCATCTGCGAAGGAACACCGATCGCAGAATGTGCAACAACATTTGCAAAAGGATATCCCCATTTAAAAATGATCGGTGTCAACTGTACAAAACCAGAATATATCACAGGATTGATCCATAAGATCAAAGAAAACTGTGATATTCCGATCGGAGTTTACCCAAACAGCGGGGAAGAGTACGATGCAGTTAAGAAAGTCTGGTTTGGCAAACAGTCAGCCCTGTCATTTGAACAATACGCATACAATTATATGAAATCTGGAGCAAGTGCAGTTGGAGGATGTTGTACAACCGTAGAAAAACATGTAGAGGAAGTCGTAAGAGCCAAAAAACGGTTTTCTGAAGAACAAAAATAACTGAAAAAATGAAATCATAAAAACGACCTCAGGATAATCTCTAAATAGATTGTCAGAGGTCATTTTTTTCTTTATAATGAGTATATTGGAAATCTAAAAAGAGAAGGAAAATATATGGATAAAAAGAAAAGATTAATTCAGTTAACAGAAGGAATGTTACTCTGTTGCGTGATCGTTGTCATGACGTTACTCTGCATAGGGATCATAAAAAAAGAGGTAAAGAATACAAAAGGAAAATTAACATAGACAACTGGGTGGTATCGAATACAAGATAATAAAAAAGTGCAAGTAGATCTAAATCAGAAGATAAAGACAGATACGCAAGGAAAACTTGTATTATATAATGATACGATCGCCCAGAAATACAAAGGATATCTGATGACAACAAAGGCAGCAAAATATTCTGTTAGAATTTATGCTGGAGATCAGTTGATCTATCGATACAGTGATTCTAATTTTCATCGCAATGATCAAATGAAATCTAAATTAAGCTGCGATGCGAGAATCCCAGAACATGGGGAAAAGGGAACCGTTATCAAGATCATATATCAGAACGGAAGTAACGGAAGTTATCAGCTTGATGATATTTTAGTTGGACGTGGAGATGTAGTTATGGGATTTCATGTTCAACAGGAAATAGTCGGTATCGTGATGATCGCGATTATGTTTTTCTTAAGTTTTGTAGCGTTGATCACTGGAATTTATCTGAAGCATTTTAAATTAAACAGCACCAGATTCTTAAACATAGCAGCATTTCTGGCACTAAGTGGGATCTGGTTTTTGTCAGATTCAGCATTAGCACAGGAATATACATCATTTCCGGCACTGACAGGAATGATTCCTTTTTATGGAACCATTTTTGAAGTGGGTGTTTTGATCTTTGAACAGTTGTTATTAACTAGTATTTTTGTAAATCTTGTTGAATAGGCGAAAACAAGATCTGAGCTTGAAGTTTATGAAAGACTTCTAAAAGAAGATCGTATGACAGGTATTAATAACAGGACTGCATTCGAGGAACAGCTTCAAGACATTGAGGATCACGCACAAGATTACGATAATGCTGCATTGATCTTTATGGATGTAGATGGATTAAAAAATACAAACGATCTTTATGGACATAATGCAGGGGACGAACTGATCATTTCTGCGGCGCTATGTATAAAAAATGTATTTGCAACATATGGAAAATGTTACAGGATCGGCGGGGATGAATTTTGTGTGCTTATTTTTGATTCAATAGAGAATGTGGATGAATTATTGAAACAAATGGATCAAGAGATCGTAAAGTATAATAGAAATAACAGATATTATCTTTCAATTGCAAGAGGGGTAAGTTTCTTAAAAGATACAGAAGGAAAACAGAAGAAGATTAGTGATTGGAAATATGAGGCCGATCAGGATATGTATTGTAACAAAAAGAGGAGAAATATGAATGACAGATTATAATATAGATTTTTTGATTGCAGGACTTGTATTTTTAATATTTCTGTTGATTCATTTTCAGCGTTATAAAAAACTGAATAATATCAGTGGAAGAACATTCTGGTTCTTAATTATTGCAGGAATATTTGATATCATATTTGATCTGTTAAGCTCCATACTATTGGTAAAAAGTAATCCTGCTTATAATTCATGGATGATCTTTTTTTCCACGATGCTTTATATCCTGCAGATGATCGTTGTATATATTTTCTATAATTATACACAGGCATTAAGACACTGTGATGAAGATATAAGAACAAGAAATATAAAGATCATGGCAGTACCAATACTATGTATGGAAGTAGCTATCGTGACCAATGTTTTACACAAACAGTTTTTTTATTGTAATGAACAGGGGCAGTATGTTCATGGAAAAGCATATTTGGTAACATATATTTTTACATTGATCTGTATAGCTGCTGTCATTATAAATTGCTTTATCAATCAGGAAGAATATCAGAAGAATGAGCTTCGGGCGATCAAGGAATTCCTTGGAGTTGCATTGGTCTGTGTTACGATACAGATGAAATTTCAATCTGTATTAATGACAGGATTTGGGTTATCCTTAGGGATTACGATCTTATTTTGGGCACTTTATAATCCACAGTTATATATAGACAGCCTGACCGGATTGTATTCTAAAGGCTATTTCAGGAGATGGTTTCCAGAGCAGATCAAGAGAAAGAAGGAACTTCATCTGCTTATGATCGATTTGTGGAAACTAAAACAAGTTAATAAGCTATATGGAGTTACAACAGGAGATGAATTGCTGATCCAGATCGCAGAATACCTTCACAAGATTAATGAAGCAAACCATGTTTTCAGGATTCATGGGAATCGTTTTTTTGTGTTCACAACATCATTGATGGATTATGAAACGAATAAAGATGCGATCATGAAACTATTTAAACGACCTTTTAAAGTAAAAGGGGAACGAATTTCTTTTTCCGCTGCGATATGTGGAATCATCAACGTTCAAGAAGTCAAAGAGATCGATGTATTGATTGATTATCTGGAATATCTGGTACAGTTAAAACCTAAATCAGACAGAACGATACTGATTCAGAATGATCAACATACAAAAGAAGGATTTCTTTATGAACAGGAAGTTAAAAAATATATGGCGACAGCAATTGAAGAGGATCTTTTTGAAGTATATTATCAGCCACTGTATGATCTAAAAGAAAAAAGATATCGTACAATGGAAGCATTAAGCCGATTGAGACATCCGTCACTTGGAATGATTTCACCAGAAGTTTTTATCGGAATTGCAGAGAAACATGGACAGATCGCAAAGCTTGGGTATCTTCAATTCCGAAAGGTCTGTAAGTTCATAAAAGAACATCCACAGATCATGGAAAAGATTGAAAGTATAAAGTATAATCTGTCTCCATTGGAATTATTAAAATCAGGATATAGCAAAAAACTGCTCCGTACGATCGAAGAGTTTGACATACCGTTTTCGTATTTTCAATTTGAGATTACAGAAACTGTTGCGACAGAGTATAGTGAAGCATTGTATCAGACGATCGCAGACTTCAAAAAGTCAGGAATTCAGATTTGCCTAGATGATTTTGGATCTGGATATGCGAATCTAAATACGGTACTAAAACTACCATTTTCAACGATTAAACTGGATCGCTCTTTGCTAAATGGAATCTGCTATGATGACCAGGTCGCATTATTATACAAAAATATTGTTGCAGTCATGCAGAATCTGGGACATAAAGTCGTAGCAGAAGGAGTGGAAACTCAGGAAGAGATCGACCTGTTAAAACAATGGGGTGTTGATCTTGTACAAGGATATTATTATACAAAACCATTAGATTCAGAGCAGATCATTCATAAATTAGAGAAAGATGTTTGTTAGGATATCATCATTTTTATAATAGCAGCAGAAGCAAAAAAGAAGTTTTGTTTCTGCTGCTATTATTTTCTTTAAATTCTTGTGAAAATAGAACAAGTACAAAAAATAAATAATATACATCATGAACAAAAACAATACAAAAAAATTGTATAAAACCCCAAAAATAAAGTGAATTCGCATAATCACGACAAATGTCGTTTTTGAATTTATTGTGGATTTATATAATAAACGAGAAATGGAAACAATATAAGTTGTCTAAAACAAACAAAGAACAAAGGAGAGAAGTTATGTACAAAAAATTGATGACATGTTTGGAAAGCGTACAAAAGAAAATTGATTTCAAACCAGAGGTTGCACTGATCTTAGGATCTGGACTTGGAGATTTCGCAGATGGGATTAAGATTGAGCAGACGATCGATTACACAGACATTGAAGGATTCCCAGTGTCTACAGTCAAAGGACACAAAGGACGTTTTGTATTTGGTTATGTAGAAGAAACTCCAGTTGTGATCATGCAGGGAAGAGTTCATTACTATGAAGGATATGATATGACAGATGTTGTGCTTCCAACAAGATTAATGGGAATGATGGGAGCAAAGAAAATCCTTCTTACAAATGCAGCAGGTGGTTGTAATCCAAATTATAAACCAGGAGATTTTATGATGATCACAGATCATATCACAACAGGAATCCCAAGTCCATTGATCGGACCAAATGTCGATGAATTAGGAACAAGATTCCCAGACATGAGTGAAGTATACAGCAACAGACTTCAGGACGTGATCAGAAACTGTGCAAAAGAATGTGATATCGAACTTCAGGAAGGCGTATACGTACAGTTTAGTGGACCAAACTACGAAACACCAGCAGAAGTAAAACTCGCTCAGATCTGGGGCGGAGATGCAGTTGGAATGAGTACCGCATGTGAGGCAATGGTAGCTCGCCATATGGGAATGGAAATCTGCGGAATTTCATGTATTACAAATATGGCAGCAGGAATTTCCAAGGGAGAATTAAATCACAAAGAAGTACAGGAAACAGCGGACAAAGTCGCAAAATCTTTTAAAGAATTAGTTGCGAAAGTTGTTGTAAATATGTAAAGATAAATTTAAGAAAAGTAAGAGACATCAGAAAGGAAAGAAAGCAAAATGAGACGATTTGTAATGAAAGGAAACATCTGTTACAGCAATGACAACAAAGAACTTTGTGTCATAGAAAATGGATATGTAGTCAGTGAAGATGGGATATGTCAAGGAGTCTACGAACAACTGCCAGAAAAGTATCAGATGATACCATGTTATGACTATACAGACAGACTGATCATTCCTGGATTTACAGATCTTCATGTTCATGCACCGCAGTATTCATTTAGAGGTTTAGGAATGGACCTTGAATTGTTAGACTGGCTAAATACTCATACCTTTGTGGAAGAAGCGAAATATCAGGAACTAGCATATGCCGAGAAAGCATACGATATTTTCGCAGATGATATGAGAAAGAGTGCTACGACAAGAGCCTGTGTATTTGGAACGATCCATAATGAGGCAACTTTACTTTTGATGGAGAAGTTAGAAGAAGCCGGGATCAAAGGATTCGTTGGGAAAGTTAACATGGACAGAAATAGTCCAGATTACTTATGTGAAGCTAGTGCAGCACAGTCAGCCAAAGATACCGAAGAATGGATCAAAGCCTCCAAACAATTTGAAAATATCCGTCCGATCTTAACACCAAGATTTATTCCAACATGTACGGATGAACTAATGGAAGAATTATCAGATCTGCAGAAGAAATATGATCTTCCAATGCAATCACATCTGTCAGAAAACTTTGGTGAAATTGCTTGGGTGCAGGAACTTTGCCCTGACACTTCTTTCTACGGAGAAGCCTACAATAAATATGGGATGTTCGGAAATGATTGCAAAACAATCATGGCACACTGTGTACACAGCACAGAAGATGAGATCAAGATGATGAAAGATCAAGGAGTATTTATCGCTCATTGCCCAGAGTCAAATACAAACCTTTCCTCCGGGGTAGCTCCGATCCGAAAATATCTTGATATGGGAATGAAAATAGGTCTTGGAAGCGATGTGGCAGCAGGTTCTACATTATCCATGTTTACAGCAATGTCTATGGCGATCCAGTGTTCCAAACTTCGCTGGAGACTTTCAGATCAGGAATTAAAACCATTAAATATTGAAGAAGTATTTTATTTAGCGACAAGAGGAGGCGGAGAATTTTTTGGCAAAGTAGGAACTTTTGAAAAAGGATATGAATTCGATGCAGTCGTATTAGATGATTCAAGTCTTCGACACCCGCAAGAGTTAATAGTGAAAGAACGATTAGAACGAATGATCTATCTTGCAGAT
>ULYU01000339.1_pt1 | contig 12908 bp, 10 predicted proteins | sample 1962481 | NCBI WGS metagenome assembly ULYU01 (sample SAMEA4835872, study PRJEB28245) | human gut metagenome | biome: gut microbiome; material: fecal sample | place: Denmark | collected 2008 | reverse complement strand
TTATTTATTTTTTATCATATACCTGAAGTCTATAGAGTGGACAATTACAAGATTGGAAAATTTGAGTGGGTGTGTATGTTGAGTGTTATCGGTTTTTAATTTTTGTAGTGACTGACAGTGTTTATTATAAATACCAATACAGTAAAACATACACACCTACCAGTGGTTTCGATAACTGAAATTATTGAATATTATAAAAATGGTTATATGTCGGCGACCGTAGGAACACGCCTGCACTTAGCGAGTGGATGATCGTAAGATCATTCAGGAGCTTAGTACAGCTGCGTAGTGAGTCGAGCGAGAGTGCGTCGCAGACATATAACCATTTTTATAATATTCCACCAATAACTTCAGTTCATCAAACTACTTGCTAAAAATGCGGAGTTGCCACCGGATTCTTTGAAATATTTGTTTTTCTTTTATTTCCGTCACATACATGCAAGCCTACACTTCAAATCGATACTTTTTTTGCCTATAAATTTATGCTATGATTAAAGATAAGTGTATTTTGCAGCCATAAAATATACAGAATAAAGATGGAGGGAAGTTCATGTTTGACATTCAGCAGGAATTAAAGAAGCTTCCGGCAAAGCCTGGAGTTTATTTGATGCATAATAGCAAAGATGAGATCATTTACGTTGGAAAAGCGATCAAGTTATGTAATCGTGTGCGTCAGTATTTTCAAGACAGCCGGAATCTGTCTGTGAAGATTCAGCATATGGTAAAGAATGTTGCTTATTTTGAATATATCATCACGGATTCAGAACTGGAAGCTTTAGTGCTTGAGAACAATCTGATCAAAGAGCATCATCCAAAATATAATACAAAACTGAAAGATGACAAAGGCTATCCTTACATTAAAGTAACGGTCAATGAAGAATTTCCAAGGATCATGCTGGCAAGGAAGATGAAAGCAGATGGAGGAAAGTATTTCGGACCTTATACGAGTGCAGGAGCAGTAAATGATACGATCGAGCTGCTTCGCAAGATCTTTAAGATCCGTACCTGTAACCGAAGACTTCCAAAAGATACAGGGAAGGACAGGCCTTGTCTGTACTATCAGATCAAGCAGTGTGATGCACCATGCCAAGGATATATATCCAAGGAAGAATATGCAAAACAGATCGAAGAAACAATCAAGTTTCTAAATGGAAATTATAAACAGGTTGCAAAAATGCTTCAGGAGAAAATGCAAAAAGCATCGGATGAATTGGAATTTGAACAGGCAATGGAATACAGAGATTTGCTCAAGAGTATTGAGCGGATCATGGACCGTCAGAAGATCAATACGTATGCGTTTGAGGACCGTGACATTATTGCAATGGCACAGGATGATAAGGATGTTGTTGTATCTATTTTCTTTATCCGCCAAGGAAAGCTTCTTGGAAGAGAACATTTTCATATGGAAGCGGATGAGGAAAGTTCAAAGGAAGAAGTTTTAGGAGCTTTTGTCAAACAGTTTTATGCGGGGACACCTTATCTTCCAGGGGAAATCTTTCTGGAACATGATATTTCAGAAAAGGAGATCATTGAAGAATGGTTGTCGAAGAAACGAGGAGCAAAAGTACATTTTAAGATACCAGTGCGTGGGCAAAAACACAAGATGGTAGAGATGGCAAAGGAAAATGCCCAGAATGTATTAAGAATGGATCGTGAAAAGATCAAACGGGAAGAAAGAAGGACGATCGGGGCAGTTCATGAGATTGAAGAATTGCTCGGGATGGAAGGCTTGAATCGAATGGAGGCATTTGATATTTCTAATATCAGTGGATTTCAGACCGTAGCATCCATGGTCGTATTTGAAAGAGGAAAAGCAAGAAGAAGAGATTATCGCAAGTTTCGTTTAAGAACTATCGAAGGTCCGGATGACTATGCCAGTATGGAAGAAGTTTTGACCAGAAGATTTCTTCATGGAAAGAAAGAGCTAGAAGAACTGAAAGAACAAGGAAAAGACACTACACTTGGCAGTTTTACAAAATTTCCGGATATTCTGATGATGGATGGAGGAAAAGGACAGGTCAATGTTGCACTTCGTGTGCTGGATCATTTGGGACTTGATATTCCAGTATGTGGAATGGTCAAAGATGATGATCATAGAACGAGAGGCTTGTATTATAACAACGAGGAAATCATATTTGCGCCAAACAGCGAAGCATTTTTACTTGTGACAAGGATACAGGATGAAGCCCATCGTTTTGCAATCGAATATCACAGATCATTGCGTGCAAAAGGGCAAGTACATTCTGTTCTTGATGACATCAAAGGTGTTGGACCAAAGAGACGAAAAGAATTAATGAAGTATTTTAAAGATCTTGGACAGATCAAGACAGCAACAGTTACGGAACTTTTAAATGTTCCTGGCATGAATCAAAGTACTGCAGAGTCTATTTATGGTTTTTTTCACGATTCCAAGCAGTAAGGAAATATGTTAAAATAGAGAAAGAGACAGACAATCAAGGGTGCAGAAAGAGAGAAAGATTATGGATAAAGAGCATAGAGTATCAGTATATGATATGGTCAAGGAATTAAATTTAAAAGAAGTAATACCAGAGATCAATTCAAAAGAAGTTTACATTGAACAGGCAGAGATCAACCGTCCAGCATTACAGTTGGCAGGTTTTTTTGAAAATTTTGCACAGAATCGAGTTCAGATCATCGGAAAAGCAGAACACCTTTTTATTGAAGAGGTAGAAAAAGATGTTGAAAATGCGAAAAATATTTATAAAAGATTTATCGGAGCGGGAATTCCAGTTATCGTATTTTGCAGGAATCTGCATCCAAGTGAGATGATGATAAAAGTTGCGAAAGAGTATGGGGTACCGGTTTTGATATCTCAGGATACGACATCTGAATTTATGGCAGAAGTGATCCGCTGGCTGGGAACTGTATTGGCTCCAAGCATTACGATCCATGGAGTTTTAGTCGATGTATTTGGTGAAGGAATCCTGATCACAGGAGAGAGTGGAATCGGTAAGAGTGAAGCAGCTTTAGAGTTGATTCGAAGAGGACACCGTCTGGTATCTGATGACGTTGTAGAGATCAAGAGGGTCAGCAAGAAGTCATTGATCGGAACATCTCCGGAAGTTACAAGGTTCTTTATCGAACTGCGAGGAATCGGTATTATTGACGTTAAGAATCTGTATGGTGTTGAAAGCGTTAAGATGGAGCAGGAGATCAATCTGGTCATTCAGTTGGAAGACTGGAACAAAGATGCGGATTATGACCGCTTAGGATTAGAAGAGAAATACGTAGAATATCTTGGCAATAAAGTTGCAGCACATACACTGCCAATTCGTCCAGGGCGTAACTTGGCGATCATCGTAGAAGCAGCAGCAATCAATCACAGACAGAAGAAGATGGGATATAATGCAGCCGAAGAACTTTATAAACGTGTTACAGGTCAGATGAAGGATTAAATGATATGAAATATTTATATGGAATTGATATTGGTGGAACAACAGTAAAAATGGGGCTGTTTGGAGAAGATGGAACATTAAAAGAGAAATGGGAGATCAAGACAAGAACTGAGGAAAATGGAAAGAACATCCTGCCAGATATTGCACAGGCAGTGAATGATCACAGCAAAGCAAATGGTTTTGATAAGGAAGATGTGATCGGACTCGGAGTTGGAGTTCCAGGAGCTGTTCTTGAGTTTTCAAAAGTTAATGAATGTGTGAACCTTGGATGGGGAAGCGTGGATGTGGCAGGAGAATTGTCAAAGCTTACAGGATGTAAGGTAAAGGCAACAAATGATGCCAATGCAGCAGCCTTAGGAGAGATCTGGATGGGAGCAGCAGCAGATTATAACAGCGCGGTGATGATCACTCTTGGAACAGGAGTCGGAGGCGGTATCATCGTTGATGGAAAGATCATTGATGGAAGCCGTGGATATGGTGGAGAGATCGGTCATATGACTGTGGATCCTTTTGATGATCGTGTATGTAATTGTGGAAAGACAGGATGTCTGGAACTTTATGCATCTGCAACGGGAATTGTATATGAGACAAAGAAAGCATTAAAGGATTTTAAAGAAGCGACTACACTAAGAGACCTTGATGAAGTAACTGCAAAAGATATTTTTGATGCTGCAAAAGAAGGAGATACATTTGCCAAAGAACGGGTAGATGATCTTGGACAGAAATTAGCACTTGCAGCAGGAAATATCGCATTGATGGTTGACCCAGAAGTGTTTGTTATCGGCGGAGGCGTATCAAGAGCCGGACAGATCCTTTTAGATGCGGTCAATGCACATTTTAAGAAGTATACATTTGGAAAAGCACAGGAGACAGGATTTGTACTTGCGACTCTTGGAAATGATGCTGGAATTTATGGTGCAGCTAGTCTGATGCTTTCATAAGATGAAGAGATTTGGAATCCTGTGATATACAGGATTCCATCTTGCATTAATATTAAGAATGGAGAAATTATGGATACAAAGATTGATCAGTTAAAACAGATCATACCAGAAAAATATATTTTAAGACAGGAACCGATGAAAAATCATACAACATTCCGTATTGGGGGACCCGCTGATATTTTTGTGGCACCAGAGAATATGGAAGAGATCAAAGCGGTCAGTCGTTTTGCAAAAGAAGAGGGAATTCCATTATTTGTTTTAGGAAATGGGAGTAATCTTTTGGTTGCAGATGATGGAATGGACGGAATTGTTCTTCAGATTTACAAAAACTACAGTGGAATTGAAGTCCGTGGTAATGAACTTATCGTCAAAGCAGGAACTTTATTAAGTTCTACATCCAGAGCAGCACTCAATGAAGAATTAACTGGATTTGAGTTTGCAGGTGGAATTCCTGGAACATTTGGCGGAGCTGTCGTTATGAATGCTGGTGCATACGGTGGTGAGATGGTGCAGGTACTAAAAGAAGTGACAGTTCTTACAAAAGAAGGAGAGATCAAAACTCTGAAAGCAGAAGAATTAGAGCTTGGTTACCGTACAAGTAACGTTTTAAAGAATGAATACGTTGTCTTAGAAGGTGTGATCGCACTTAAGAAAGGAAATAAAGAAGAAATCAAAGCCAAAATGGATGAGTACGCATTGGCGAGAAAAACAAAACAGCCATTAGAATATCCAAGTGCCGGAAGTACATTTAAACGTCCAGAAGGATATTTTGCCGGAAAATTGATTCAGGATGCAGGATTAAAGGGATATCAGGTGGGAGATGCACAGGTATCTGAAAAACACAGTGGTTTTGTGATCAACCGTGGAAATGCTACAGCATCCGATGTTATGCAGTTGATCAGTGACGTGAAAGATAAAGTAAAAGAACAGTTTGGAGTTACGATGGAGCCAGAAGTCAAACGTGTTGGAAGGTTCTAAAAAGGAGCAGTACAGATGAGATTTGTAATTGTAACAGGAATGTCAGGAGCAGGAAAAAGCAGTGCATTAAAGACATTAGAAGATGCTGGATATTTTTGTGTTGATAATCTTCCAGTGGCTTTACTTGATAAATTTGCAGACATGTTGTTAGATGAAACTGCCAAGATTGAAAATGTTGCTCTTGGGATTGATATCCGTAATGGAAGAGGAATTGGCGAGTTAGCACACAAATTAAAAGAAATCGAGGCAGCGGGGATCAAGTATGAGATTCTCTATCTGAATGCAAGCAATCGTATTTTATTAAAACGCTATAAAGAGACAAGAAGAAATCATCCTCTGTCAAGAGATGGAAGAGTTGAGGATGGAATTGCAAAAGAGCGGGAGATCATGAAATTTCTGCAAGATCAGGCAACGTATGTGATCGATACTAGCCAGCTTCTGACAAGGGAGTTAAAAGAAGAGATCGATCGTATTTTTGTAGACGGAGAAGAAGGGGAACGATTCCAGATTGCAGTTGTTTCTTTTGGATTTAAACATGGGATTCCTGCGGATGTAGATCTGGTATTTGATGTCAGATTTCTTCCAAATCCATACTATGATCTGAATCTGCGACCATTAACTGGAAATGACAAACCAATTCAGGATTTTGTGATGAAGCATGAAGAATCTGTGGAATTTCTTGATAAGTTAGATGATATGATGAGATTTTTGATCCCAAATTATATTAAAGAAGGCAAGTATAATCTTGTGATCGGAATCGGATGTACTGGAGGAAAGCATCGATCTGTTACGATCACCAATAAATTGGCAGAGCGATTAAAACAACTGCCATATTCTGTCAAAGTAGAGCATAGAGATATTATGAGGTAGGCAATGTCATTTTCAAGTAATATTAAAGAGGAATTATCAAGAAATGAAACCGGTGCCAGACACTGTAAGATTGCGGAAATCGCAGGATTCTTACGTTTTGGAGGGAATATCAGTCTAGAGCCAGAACATTATAAGATTCAGATCCAGACGGAGACGGTATCTGCCGCAAAACGTTTTTATACACTTATCAAAGATGTGTTTGATATTCATGCGAAGATTGATGTTGGACGAAACGAATTTTTAAAAAGAAGTCGAAATTATACGATAAGTGTTGACAAGCATAAGGATTGTGTTTTAATATTGAAAGCAGTGAAACTTTTAGATTCCAAAGAATTTGGACTTGTTTTACAGAACACATGTTGTAAGCGGGCATATATTCGAGGGGCTTTTCAGGCAGCTGGTTCCATGAGTGATCCAGAGAAGAATTATCATTTTGAAGTTGTATCTACTAATGTACAGACAGCAGAACAATTAAAAGAGGTCTTGAATTTTTTTGATTTAGATGCTAAAATTGTCTTGCGTAAAAAGTACTACGTGGTATACATGAAAGAAGGATCAAAGATTGTAGATGTGTTGAATATTATGGAAGCACACGTCGCATTGATGGAGCTGGAGAATGTAAGAATCCTGAAAGATATGCGTAATAAAGTAAACCGTCGTGTCAATTGCGAGACAGCGAATATTAATAAGACGGTTTCAGCCGCAGTCAAGCAGGTGGAAGACATTGAATATATTGATAAGCACAAAGGCCTCCGTTTTTTAGATCAAGGGTTGCAGGATATTGCAAGATTACGTCTGGAACACCCGGAAGCTACACTGAAAGAACTTGGAGATATGCTAGAACCGCCAGTAGGCAAGTCTGGTGTGAACCACCGGTTAAAGAAGATCGGCCGAATTGCGGAAGAGATAAGATTGGGAGGACAGGAATGATTTCAAAGAACGTCAAAGTGGAAGTAGCCTTAAGAGAAGAAGACAGACCAATAGCTTTTCTTGTACAGATGGCGAGCCAGTTTGAGAGCAAGATTTTATTCGAGACAGGGAATAAGCAAGTCAATGTAAAGAGTATGATGGGAATGATGAGTCTTGGATTAGACTTAGATCGTTTAGAGGATTTAACAGTCGTAGCTGACGGAGTCGATGAAGAAGAAGCAATCAGCAAGATTGAATATTATCTTACAAAAGGAGCATAGATACACATATCTGTGCTTTCATATATGCCGAAATAGCTCAGTTGGTAGAGCACTTCACTCGTAATGAAGGGGTCGCCGGTTCAAGTCCGGTTTTCGGCTTACATAACAAAGGATCAGGCAAATGCCTGATCCTTTGTTTGGTTTGTATTAACCACCAAAATAAGAAAAATGCATATAATCTCTGCGGGATCCCCACAATCCACGATGAAAACCATATTTCTCGAGGATTTTAACCAATTTACAGTTCAAAGGAATTGAATAACGATTCTTCTTAGGTTTCCATAAAGAACCAGCCAATACCTTTTTACCCTGGATCATATAGTTTTCATTGGAGTTAATATCAAAAGCTAATCCCTCACAATGTTCAGAACTGGAATTCTTACCACGCCAGCTGTAGCACCCGATCTCATGGATAGGGAAACGTTCTTTGCTCTTGTAGATTTCCTTAAACATTTCTTTGATAGAAGGTGCAAGCCCTTTGTTTACAGTGATACGGAATTTTCTTGTATATTTTTTCTTACCTTTCTTATCCCATACTTTTACTGTGATCGTTTTCATATGTTTCTTTGCCTGCTTAGCACTCTTATAGTCAGCATAATAAGACTTCCCAAAAGCACGGCGGCAGCGACTTTCATAAGATTCGTCTGCATAAGAATAGTAATCACAGTATTTTAGATAAGGCGTCATTGGACCATACAGTTTACCGCCATTAAAGTTCTTATATGCCTGAATTTTGTAGTAATAAGCAGTTCCGTTTGTTAATTTCGTATGAGTATAAGATAAGTTGTTTCGACTTGTGAAAGTCTTTAATTTTGTGTAATTTCCATCTTCCCTTTTGGAATAATATACGATATACCCATCAGCCTCATCATTTTTTGCCCATGTGATCGTATTGATCTTTTTTTTCTTGGAAGAAGCACTTTTTATTTTCGTACCATTGATCGTAACCTGACAAGAAATATAATTAGAAAAATCCCCATAAAATGTTTCATCAATATATGTAGTGTATGGACGGATCTTGTAATAATATATTTTCCCTAGTTCAAGATTTTTTTGCGTATATGTTTGGAAAGATTCTTCATCATCATCGTACCACCAAGAACTTCTACTTTCATTAGATACAGTTTGGACTAACTCATAATTTCCATCAGGAGAAACACTTCGATAAATTTGATAACCATCACAATCATCGGATGCTTTCCATTTAACAGTAATACTATGCGAATTTCCAGTGCTGGCTTCCAAAGAAGAAGGAGCTGGCAATGGATTAATAATACATTTGCCTGCATAAGTGGTTACAGTTTTATATCCCTCATTATCTTCATAAGAAGCTTCTAATTTGTAATAATAAGGAACACCTTTTGCAACATAGGTGTTTGTATAAGAATTGCCAGATACGGTATTTTCATAGCGATAAGAACCGTTTGGGGAAGTCGCTGAATAAATATCTACTTCAGAATAAGAAACTCCATCAGGTGCCTTCCACTGTATGGTTATATCATTACCATTTAATCCATAATAAGTAATAATTGGTGCAGCATTTTGATTTTCATTGGCAGAAACCTTCTTACCAAAGACAAAAAAACAGCTAAACATTAAAATAAATACCAAAAATATGTATAGATTCTTAAAAATTTGTTTTTTCAATTTATATTCCCCTTTCTTCATATATATTCTATACGGTCTCATTATAACATAAAAAAACCACAGTAATGCAAAAATCAATGAAAAATGCATACTGTGGTTTTTAATATTCTATTTTAGCTTACAAGTGTCGATACAGTAAATAGTATCTACTGATCCAGGAAACTAAATCTCAAATAAATCACTATAAGCTTTCAGTGCTCCATCAGTTTCATGTGCAAGTACACGTTTTGCAAGTACTTTACCAAGCTGAACACCTTCCTGGTCAAAGCTGTTTACATTCCAGATGAATCCCTGGAACATGATCTTGTTCTCGAAATGAGCTAACAGAGATCCAAGTGATTCAGGTGTTAACTGATCTCCGATGATGATACTTGATGGACGTCCACCTTCGAATTTCTTATTGTTGTTTTCATCATCTTTACCACATGCGAAAGCAACGATCTGAGCTGCAACGTTAGCACATAACTTCTTCTGGCTTGTGCTTCCTTCGATCACAACATCTGTAGCAAGCTGGCTGTCTTTGAATCCAACGAACTGTAAAGGAACGATGTCAGTTCCCTGATGTAATAACTGATAGAAAGAATGCTGTCCATTTGTACCAGGTTCTCCAAAGATGATAGGTCCTGTTACATAATCTACAGGTTCACCAAAACGGTTTACAGATTTACCATTGGATTCCATGTCACACTGCTGTAAATGTGCTGGGAAACGGCTTAATGCCTGAGAATATGGTAAAACAGCTGTTTCAGGATATCCCTGTACATTTCTTTCATAAACACCGATCAGGGCATCTAATAAGTCAGGGTTTGCTTTGATGTCTTTGTTAGTAGCAAGCTTGTCTTCTTCAGCCATACCATCAAGGATTCTTGCAAAGACATCTGGTCCAAATGCAAGTGAAAGGATCACTCCACCTACAGAAGATACAGAAGAATAACGTCCACCGATAAAGTCATCCATGAAGAATGCAGCAAGATAATCATCACTCTTAGCTAAAGGAGAAGTCTCACTTGTTGCAGTTAACATATGTTTAGAAGGATTTAATCCAGCTTTTACTAAAGCATCTTTGACGAAAGCTTCATTTGTTAATGTCTCTAATGTTGTTCCAGATTTAGATACAACGATAAATAAAGAACGGGAAACATCGATAGAATTTAAAACAGCAGCTGCATCATCAGGGTCTACGTTACTGATGAATTTTGCTTCCATTTTAGCGCATCCGTTTGTCTTAGCCCAGTTTTCAAGAGCGATATATAAAGCACGAGGTCCTAGATCGCTACCACCGATACCGATCTGAACAACTGTAGTGAATGTTTCACCAGCTTCATTTGTGATTTCACCAGCGTGTACTTTGTTTGCAAAGTCAGCTGCTTTTTTCTGTTGTTCAACATAGAAATCACGTTTGTTGACACCATCAACGATAACGTCTTTTCCAAGCTGTCTGCGAGCTAAATGATGAAGAACAAGTCTCTGTTCTCCTGTGTTGATGATCGCTCCGTTGTATAATTCTTCGAATTTGTCAACTAACTGATGTTCATCAGCTAATTCAGCTAATACATCAAGGACTTCATCATCTACCTGTTTTGCAGCGTAGTTAAAACTTAAACCAGAAGCCATAGGTGCAGAATATTCAGCGACACGTTTCGCACCGTTTTCACCTGCCATAGCTTCTTTGATGTCTACATGATCTTTAAGATCTTTGAGTTTAGCATAAGATGTTAAAGTATCAAGATTGTTCCATGTTACCATAAATAAATCCTCCTTAAGTCCATATAAATATAAAATGAAAGATATAGGGAAATGCAGATACAAATGGGTATCTGCACGCACTAATATCATAGAATAATTATACAAAAAAAACGCTGTAAATGCAATCTGAAATGGGACTAAGTAGTAACTCATTTTATGAATTTTTGCTAACAGTAATGATGAGACCAACTGGACGTTTTATGGTTCCATTACCAAGATAGCTGTCAGAAGAAATGTCATGAGACAGATCAGTTTCCCAAAGTTGATAGTCATAAGTACGATCTAAAACATAGATATTTAAATCAGCACCGTTTTTTGAGGAAAGTTTAAAAGTTTCATTAATATTTGATCGACTGAGTTAAAGAAGTATCAGCAGCGATTGATCTTACTCCGGTTGTACCGATACCAACTGCGAGAGCAACAGCGATGGCAGCACCCATGATATTTTTTATCATATATATTCTTGGTTCCTTTCGTGTAATTGTAAGTATTAATCTTCATTTTCTTAAATTGGGTAAATTATAAATACAATATACAATCCAAGTCAAGAAAAATTCGAAGATTCAGCGTTTTGTGTAATAAAACCAAATTTAATTAGGAAGTCTTTTGTGAAATTGTTTTTTGGGTTTCTAATATTGCTAAGCTATGGTACAATAAGTTTTTGTGAGTCAAAATATATAGAAAAGAGGAAAGTAATTTGGAAAATAGAGAAAAATTTTCATCTAGAATTGGATTTCTTTTGATCTCGGCTGGTTGTGCGATCGGCTTGGGAAATGTGTGGAGATTTCCATTTATCACAGGACAATACGGTGGAGCTGCATTTGTATTGATCTATCTGTTCTTCCTGATCATTCTAGGGCTGCCGATCCTTGTTATGGAATATGCAGTCGGAAGAGCCAGTCAGAAGAGTATTGCAAGATCCTTTCAGGTGTTAGAACCGAAAGGAACAAAATGGCATTGGTACAGTTATGTTGGTATGGCTGGAAATTATCTGTTGATGATGTTTTACACGACAGTAGCAGGATGGATGATCAGCTATTTCTTTAAGATGTTAAAAGGAGACTTTGTTGGGAAAAATCCAGCACAGGTAGAAAATACTTTTGGAACAATGCTGTCAGATCCAAAGGCACAGATCTTCTGGATGTTAGTAGTTATTGCATTGGGATTTTTAGTATGTTCTCTTGGTCTTCAAAATGGAGTAGAGAAGATCACAACAGTTATGATGTCATGTTTGTTTATCGTAATTCTGGTATTGATCGCAAGGAGTGTAACTTTAGATGGAGCCTCTGCAGGATTAAAATTTTATCTGATCCCAGATTTTGCAGCAGTGAAGAAACAAGGTGTGATGACGGTCGTATCCGCAGCAATGGGACAGGCATTCTTTACACTAAGTCTTGGAATAGGGGCGATTGCAATCTTTGGAAGTTACATTGACAAGAGCCGAAGACTGACAGGAGAAGCAATCAGTGTGGCAATTCTTGATACATTAGTAGCATTAATGGCAGGACTGGTGATCTTTCCAGCATGTTTTGCATTCGGAGTAAATCCAGGAAGCGGACCAAACTTAGTATTTATCACACTGCCAAATGTATTTAACGAAATGCCAGGAAGCAGGATCTGGGGAGCGATGTTCTTCTTATTTATGAGCTTTGCGGCACTATCAACGATCATTGCAGTATTTCAGAACATCTTGTCATTTGCACAAGACCTATGGGGATGGAGCCTTAAGAAAGCGATCGTATTTAATGCAGTACTCATTATTGTGTTATCCTTACCATGTGCTCTAGGATTTAACGTATGGAGTTTTATTCAGCCACTAGGAGCAGGAACAACGATCCAGGATTTAGAGGACTTCATCGTAAGCAACAATATTCTTCCAATAGGATCTCTGATCTATCTGTTATTCTGCGTTACAAAATACGGATGGGGCTGGGATAACTTCATGAAAGAAGCCAACGAAGGAAAAGGAATCAAATTCCCAAAATGGCCACGTATTTACATTACTTATATATTACCATTGATCGTTTTGTTTATCCTTGTGCAGGGGTACATAGAGAAGTTTTAATTTGTAGAGTTGGCCAACTTTAGATTTCGAGTATATGATAAAAAATAAATAAACG
>ULYU01045584.1_pt1 | contig 13108 bp, 10 predicted proteins | sample 1962481 | NCBI WGS metagenome assembly ULYU01 (sample SAMEA4835872, study PRJEB28245) | human gut metagenome | biome: gut microbiome; material: fecal sample | place: Denmark | collected 2008 | reverse complement strand
GTGTTGAATTTACAGAGATTATTTCACGGGCTCGATGGTAGAATTAAACTTTGCAATTTTCATGAAAATTTTAATTCAGCCTTAGCTACAACGTCCTCACTCAGCGAAACTGAAATCTCTCGATATATCGGATTCAGCGGATTAGAAAAATCTGCATCAACAACTGCAGTTATCTTTGGAGCTGGCAATTGCACACTTCCAGAAAAGGTTCCAGCATCCCCAAGTTTCATTTCTTTTAGTTCAAGTGTTTTTCCATTTCCTACAGAAGTAGTTACCTGTGCAGTTGCTCCTTTTAATCCATTGCTTAAATTTCCAACAGAAGCAACCACATCATCATTTGGAACAAATGCAGACATATCAACCTGCTTTTTCTTTTGAAGATCTATTTTCTGATACACTTCGGCAATGTCTGGTGTTTCTCCAGTGATCTCCACCCTTCCATTTCCAGTATCGGTAATATTCTTGATTTTTAATGCAATCTGATTTTGTGTTCCACTTTCTTTTGGAAAAATAACAACTTTTCCTGTTTGTAAATTTTGCGTATATTCATTCTTCGAAACCGAAACTACTAACTGATTTCCTTGTTCTTTGACCGTATAATTTGTTTGGGTGCTAGCGGAAATGTTATCTACATTTTTTTGATACTTAACAACATTTTTATGTTTTGAATCAACCTTTCCTGTGTTTCGAATCTTTTTGACTACACGCAAAGCATTTTTCTTCTCGGATTTAGTGATTGCTTTATTCGGAAGAAATTTCTTTTTCTTAAGAGACAAGATTTTCTGATTTAATGCCACTTTGTCTTCGCTTGGATAATTTAATGTCTTTTTATCCTTACATTTAGGCGAAGTTCCTTTATCCGCCTGAAAACCTAATGCTCTTACCGCCGTAACCGCCATAAATTCACGTGTTGCTGCTTTGTTTGGATAAAATTTCTTACTTTTCTTTTTTACCGGAAGAATTCCGCGAGCATATGCTGTCTCTATAGCCTTTCCCTTTGTATTCTTCTTTGTATCTGAGAAGTGATATTTTGAAATTTTCCCAGTTTTAATATCTGCTTGTTTTAACAAAGCAGATACCCACTCTGCACGTGTTACTGCAACCTTTGCTCCTGTTGTCTTTGCATTCACCTGTTGCATTGGTATGCAAGTAACCAACATAGCCAAAACCAACATTAATGTAATTAATTTCTTTCCAATTTTCATTATCTAATCTAACTCCTTTATCTAAAAGTACTTGGTGTCAAATTCAAATTGTTTTAAAGCTTTCTATAAATATTATTTTAATTTCTTTAGTATTTGCTGATATGTTTTCTGACCTATCATATTCTTATATTTTCCTTTTATAAGTATCTTTTTGTATTCTTTTTTTGAAATCTTCTGACCATCTTTATAATATTCAACTGGTTTACTTGAATAAGTGTCTGCTTCATCTGGATCCAGCACCCCATTATGATTTTTGTCTTTAAAATTATAGGTAGTCAATGACTGTTTTGACACCAATTCCATTTTATTTATTTTATAATAAGATTCCGTCCACGTATCTGCAATATCACATCCTTGTATACAAATAACATTTTTATGAGGCAAATATTCATAAACAATTGCACCGCCCATACCATAGCTCCAATTTTCTATCACAGTACCTAGTTTTCCTTTGCAATATGTATATAAGCTAACTGTATAATCATTTGGATTACTCACTACCAATTCCGGAATATCATCTTTATTAATATAAATCAGATTATATGTACAACCTGGATTTTCTTTATAGGATTCTTTTACAATTTTTTGATATTCTTTTTTATAATTTTTTTCTGCTGCATCAACTTTCGCAACAGGGCTATAGCAACCGATTAGCAAAATCATTGCTACAAGTACAGATAAACTTCTTATTTTCATTTTATGTTCTCCTTGACATGATGTAACACCATACTGACTACACACATATTTAAATGCATGTGACAAATAGGCACATGTTCCAACTGTAATTTTTATATTTTTCATCACTATTATTCCATTGCAGTAATTTTCATCATTGTAATTTTATATCCATATACCGATTTCGAACTTGGATTGACCTGATAAACAATCTGATAATTGGATTGACCATTATTTGATCCCCAATATCCATAATATAAATTTTTCTTTACCCGATATGTATTTCCCGACTTCTTGGTAATCTTAATGCTATGTACAACATAGTCCGTCTCTGTTTCAATGTTTGCAATACTTACAACTGCAGTTCCATTCTTTTTTCGATAAGCATCACTAAGACTATCTTTCTGGAAGGTTGTTGGCAAATTCTTACTGGAAATCGTGATTCCAAAAAGATTTTTCCCAGCCGCTTTCAATTTCTTATTTGAGATTTTATAGATGTTATCTTCACCAAATTCAGCAACCTTAATTTGATTTTTTTCATTCCGATCAATTGACAATGCTGCGGCTTTTGCCATCTCTGTTTTGGTTAATTTTACCTTATTCTTGCCATCCGATAGAAGTTTATACTCATAACTCTCCATTTTGCCCACAAGCTTCTTAATCTGTGCATTGTTTGATTTTGCTTGTATACTTTGTGGATATGTAAATAAGCTGATTATAACCAACATAATTACCATAATTTCACAGATATGTGTTCTTCGTCTTCGCATAATATTCTCCTCTTTTCTCGCTTATTTCTTAGACAAAATATACTTATCACAATTATCTTTATTGTTCAAATACATATTATTTGCCCCTTCCGAAATTGTCAGTTTCTTTCCTTTCTTTTTCAACTTACGTATTTGATTTTTAAATGTTTTCTTCGAAACATTATTTCCCTTGGAATCATAATAGCTTTCCACTGCTTTTTTCATGCTCTGATCGTAAAAGCCTTGACAAGAAAACTTTGTTTTAATTTTTTTGCCCGTGTACACCTGATAGCGTTTTTCATATCCATCCCTATATATTTCAGAATAAACAAAGCCTACTTTATTCCTGTAAAAAGTCACTTTCCATAAAGGATAAGAAGCCATATACTTCACTTTTCCATTTATATATGCATATACAGCCAATTGACCGGTAGCGTTTGAACCACACTCATCATAAATTAACAATTCCTGTTTGCCATCTTTATTTAAGTCCTCTAAACGAAACTTTATTCCCTCATCTGTCGTATATCTATTTGTCCAAAGCAAATTTTGTTCTGAAAGGAATTCACGATATGCTACTTTGACATCGTTCTTTTCCACAGCATATATTTTTTGTATGGCAAATAGCTGATTTACCATTATAATAACAAGCATAAACAACACTACTTTTCGTTTTCGAAATTTTATCCCATTCATTTCCGTTCTCCATTAGTTGGTGCACAATTTCTGCTGTGCACCAACTCGATCATACTTCACAACCTTCATTAACGAGTTCTCATTTTATAAATTTTAGCTTTTGATCCAATTCCGGCTTTCTTTAGCATTTTCTTATATGTCTTATACTTTGACGCCAGAACATACACTCTGACATTTTTATTTATCTTTTTAAATGCATTAGCTCCAATCTTTCCAGATGCCAGCTTCGTTGAATTAATCACAATACTATTAAGAGATGTACAACCATAAAAAGCTTTTGCATTAATTTTTTCCACATTAGAGCCAATTACAATATTTTTTAAAGATGTATTTTTATAAAAGGCTTTCTCTCCGATAGAAGTCACTCTATACACAATTCCATCGATCGCAACTGTGTCTGGTATATATGTTGATTTAAGATCATCATCAAACAGTTCTGAATATTCTACACAATACCCACCCTCCGTCTCTGTGATTGTATAGATTGCCTGATCCGTTTCCAGTTCATCGCCGACCATTAATGTATCATCATCTATTTCATCATCTATTTCATCATCTGCATCATAATCCAGCTCATATTTTTTATCATCAACAACCTGATTCTTATTATCATCTGTTTTCTGAATCTGTTTTGTCCAATGAGCAGTCAATATCATATCATTCGTAACTGACATTCCTGCATATGCCAATATATTATTCGGTGTATACCAACCATCAAAGACGTATCCTTCTCTTGAAATTACAGGTAATGTTGTCAATTTTGCATCATTATATTGCGCATACAACGTGCAGTTCTGTGTTAAGGACAGCGAACTTCCTGGATAATACGATGTGCTCATCGTTGTCGAGGAATTGTAAAGCCAGTACTTAAAGGTTTGTGGCAGACTAACCGGAGACGGATTCTGATCTCCACCATTCGGCTGGAAGGTAACATTTACACTCTTAGCAGGGCGTTCATTTAGCAACTGAATCGTTGATCCCTTGGTTCCAGACTGCTTTGTCTGCGACATTGCACCACCATTAGTTTTATAGGTAACATAAAGTGTCTCTTTCGGTACACTCTTTTCATTGACCTGAATCTCATAGGAAGACTCTTTTGTAATGCCACCTTCTGAATATGTGACTTTAACATTATATTTTCCAGCCTTGATAGTGCTCCCATTAATCTTCCAGCCACTCACCTCTGTCTTTGATCCATCTGTATATGTAGCAACAATCTTCATTCCAGATGTATCAATTGCATCATTGACACTATATGTTGTTTTACTCGGTTTGGTAGAAATCGTGATTGACTGCAGTTGCTTCTTTACATTGGTGTAATTATCTTTGTAACTATATCCACACGTTGAACATGTGTGAAGCGTATATCCTTTCTCTGTTATTGTTGGTGCAATCGTCTTATTTGTATATTTATGACCTGTTGCTTTAATTGTTCGTGTTTCTGTTTTTCCACAAAGATTACATTTTCTTTGCTCCGTTCCGTTTGATGTACAAGTTGCTTTCTTAGTTGTAATCCACGTTCCATATGAATGTGCAGATTCCTTTTGACAAATTCTAAATTTTAATTTTTTAGAATCTGTATAATTTTCATTCTTGTCATAAACAGATACATATACTGTGTAATCTCCTACGCCAAGGCTTTTGGCTTGGAATGTGTAGTTTGCCGGAATATCTTTTGTCACAACTCGCCCTACTCCATCCTTGTCAATTCCTACTATTAGCTTATTGTAATAAGAGGCTTTAACATTGATCGATATATTCTCATTTATTTCATAAGAAGATTTTGACAACGAAAAGCTATCACACCGAGGAGTTTTTATTGCAAACCACAAAGTATTAGTATCTACATATCCTTGCGAATTTGCTACTGTAACGTATATACTGTAATTTCCAATTCCTAAATCTCTTGATGAAAATACATAATGTGATGTTATTTCTTTTGTCACAACTCGTCCTACACCATCTTTATCAATTCCTACCGTTAAATGGTCATAATTTGGGGCTTCAACATTAACCTCAATATTATCTCCTAAAGAATATTCTATATAGGATGTATTTTTCTTGGACAACCAAAAATTGGTGTATGAGGGTTTAGTTTGTATCTTGAACCATAAAGTATTTGTGTCAACATATCCTTGTGAATTACTCGCCGTCACATATATACTATAACTTCCTGCACCAAGTTCTTTAGCTGAAAATTCATAATGTGAATTTATTTCCTTTGTTACGACTCTACCAACGCCATCTTTATCAATCCCCATCGTTAAGTGGTCATAATTAGAAGCTTCGACATTAACTTCGATCTTATCATTTAGTCCATACTCCGTATAGGATGTATTTTTTCTTGACAACCAAAAATTGGAGTACTTTGGTTTATTTGAACTACTACCACCTTGATAATTATATGCATGATACAATGTCATTGCTCGATTATCATAGTCAAATTTCGGCCATGTATATAAGTAAGTTTTTATAGTATTTCTTCCATCACTGTTACAATCAAAAACTTGAACACCATCTGTACTAACACCGACAACAATCATTGAATGCGGTCCACATTTACCACCACTCTTTGCAATACTTCTTTGAACTTGTATATAGTCCCCTGGGCTTGCCTTTTGTAATAACGTTTTAGCAGTACTTTCATTCAAGCTTCCTGGTGTAATCATTCCAACCAATTGTGCATTCGCATTTGATAGTTTATAATTTGCATTTTCAGGATATGCCCCTATATATACTCCAAAAATCTTCAAAAATATCCAATTAGCAAACCCCTTGCATTGACTTCCCATATACATTTGTGCGGATGTGGCTGTATGATTTGCATATTGTCCAATTAAAGAATTTAATTGACTACTAACAGTACTTTGCGTAATCGCAAGTGCTTTTACATTTGGTATTCCTCCAAAAAACATTGTAACTATTAATAAAACTACTACCACACGCTTAAAAAAAATCTTCATCGCCTCATCCCCCTTATTATACATTTTTATCAACTTCCTAATATGAAAATAAGACATGACAACTGATTTACATTCAGCGTAATATCTTACTTCATGTACATTAGTTGGTAACTGGCTGCCATTTTACAGACCCTATAGTATTGCGTCACAATTTTTCAACTGCTTTGCCTTTTTCAATTCAAATATATTTTATTTTCTATCAATACATTAAATTATTGTACTTCCAATTTTATGTTCACTCATTTTTATTTTACAAAAGACCTAGTTCTTTCCATTTGACTGCTTCTGTATTTCTAGCAGAAATCCAAGCATAATACTCTGTCATTCTTGTATTTTCCTCAATTTGACATGAATTATTAACCAGCATAGTTAATTCTCCACTAAGTTGGTTAACCTGTTTATTATTTTCTTGAATAGCAGAATACAACATATATTGATGTTGCTCTATTTTCTCTAAATGTTTAATTACATCATCTATTTTGTTTATAATTAAATTCATTCGAAGTTCTGATTCGAAAATATTATATGCACCTTCTGCACCTTCTAGTTTGTCACATCTCCCCGATAATAAGTATTCGTAAAATGAACTTACTGCAATAATATTTCTATATTTCGGAAATATGACATCCAACGAATACATTTGTAGTAATGTATCCTGTGTCTCTTCTAATTTTCTACTTAATTTGTTATATTCGTTCTGCAAAGCCTCTGTTTCTTCTTTTATCCAATACTTGACCTTTTCATTTTTCTCACGAATGTGTCGATTATTATTTTCTATCCGCTTATTTTCATCGTCTATTTCATGATTCTCTTTTGAAATATTAATTACGCCGAGCAAAAATGTAAATGCCATACATACAAATAAAATTTGCGGATAATATTTTATATCTTGTTTTGCGAACACCCAAATACAAAGTACAATTGCGAACAAAATTAAACCGCCCATAAAAGCAGCAAATAATATTATCCCATTACCACCTTCCGACTCTGTATGCTTTTTTCTCTTGATATAATTTAGTATTATTTACATCATGAAACAATTGATTAACTTTTTTCATATAATTTTGTTGAGCAAGTACACTCTTTTCCAATTTAAAAATTTGTTCCAAATATTCAATCAGTACATTTTTCGCCACTTATTTCACCTTTTAGATATTTTGCAAACAGTTTTTTATATTTAATTGTAACATTCTTATCACAGCAATCAATATGTGCCCTTTATTGAGCCCTGTTATTTAGTACTAAAAGACTATTTTATATGTGAAATTCATTGTTCTTTTTCCTACATGTTTCTATTTCTATAATGACAGAATAAATATTTACATTTTTTATCCTGCATATACAATCTCTTCAAACAATTTGTTATTTATTACTGTAACTTTATTATCCGTATAAAACCATCCTTGTTTCCCACTCTTTGTTTTTATTTGATACATAACATGCTTATTTCCGATATAACATTTTAAAATTTTTGCTTTTTCGCCCCTTTTCACTATAAAAGATTTAGATTTTTTATTACATGTTTTATATAACTGAATATCTCTGGCCACAGTAAGATATGGCTTTCTATCTTTTTTATATAAATCTGAATTTTTACTGTATTCCTCTCGATTATAATATTTTTTTACTTTACACATTTTCGATGCCAAAACTAATTTTCCATCCTTGTATTTTAATTTTGCCTCCAATTCAATACTTGCAACTGCATAAGACATACTTGACAATCTTATTTTTATTTTGTTTTTATCAACAGATTGTATGGCTATACTCCCCCAATATCCAAATTTATCTGATAGCTTATTCCCATCAAAAACTTTTGTAAAAGCACCTTGCTCATACTTATAAATTAAAATTGGTCCTACACCATCGTCTCCCCATAAATTTACATACAAAAAATATTTCTTTTGCATTTGAACTAATAAAATCGAATATTGTTCTTTATAATAGATTCCTTTCACATTTAAAATTTTTTTACCATTTACATATACACTCAAATAATCACACATATCCTCTGCCCATTCTGGGACTTCGTGCTCCTTAAACAATAATTCTTCATTTTTTCCATCATGATCTAAATCAAATTGTTTATACACCTTGTCAACTTTTAATGTTGTCAATTTACTTGCTGCATACACAGAATTATCTGTTAGCAAACTACAAACTATCATAACAAAAGTTAAAATAAAACAAACACTTCTTTTTACCATATAAAACCACCTTTTACCATCCCATCATTTTTATCCATGCAAGATAAGATGAACAATCTGCACTAATTTTACTGTTATACGCAATTATCTCATTCGAACTCTCTAATCGTTTCATAGATTCATTTCCGTTCTCCATTAGTTGGTGCACAATTTCTGCTGTGCACCAACTCGATCATACTTCACAACCTTCATTAACGAGTTCTCATTTTATAAATTTTAGCTTTTGATCCAACTCCTGCTTTCTTCAGCAGCTTCTTATATGCCTTATACTTCGATGCAGGCACATACACTTTGACATTTTTACTTACCTTTTTAAAGGCATTCGCTCCAACCTTTCCGTTGGAAATCTTCGTTGAATTAATCACAATGCTATTGAGTGACGTACATCCGTAGAACGCTTTTGAACTAATCTTCTCCACGCAACTACCAATCACGATTTTTTTCAATGCCGTATTTTTATAAAAAGCCTTCTCTCCGACGGATGTTACTTTGTACACAACTCCGTCAATCGCAACGGTGTCCGGGATATATGTTACCGTCACATCATCATCAAACAATTCTGAATATTCGACACAATACTCACCGTTGGTCTTCGTGATTGTATAGATTGCCTGATCCGTTTCCAGTTCATCACCAACCGCCAAGGCATCGTTTTTATCATCGTCCTCATCTACTGACGCTTCCGTCCAGTGGGCAATCAGTACGGTATCGCTGGTAATCGCCATTCCTTCATACACTAACGTGTTGTTCGGCGTATACCATCCGTCAAAGACGTAGCCCTCTCTTGAAATTACAGGTAAGGTTGTCAATTTTGCATCATTATATTGCGCATATAACGTGCAGTTCTGTGTTAAGGTCAGCGAACTTCCTGGATAACACGATGTGCTCATCGTTGTCGAGGAATTGTAGAGCCAGCACTTAAATGTTTGTGACAGACTAACAGGAGAAGGGGTCTGATCACCACCATTCGGCTGGAAGGTAACATTTACACTCTTAGCCGGGCGTTCATTTAATAACTGAATCGTTGATCCCTTGGTTCCAGACTGCTTTGTCTGCGACATTGAGCCACCATTGGTGTTATACGTAACATAAACCGTTTCTTTCGGTGCCTCCTTTACCTGAATCTCATAGGTCGCAGCCCTGGTAATACCACTTTCCGTATAGCTTACCCTAACGCTAACTGTTCCTGCCTTTGCAGTGCTTCCGTCAATCTTCCATCCTTTCACCTCTGCCCTTGAGCCATCGGTATATGTAGCAACGACTTTCAATCCTGCGGTATCAATTGTATCATTTATGTTGTATGCGGTTTTACCAGGTTTCTCCGAAATCGCAATTGACTGCAGCTGCTTCTTTGCATCTGTGTAATTATCTTTGTAGCTATATCCACATACTGAGCAGGTGTGAAGCGTATATCCTTTTGTTGTTGATGTCGGTGCAATTGTCTTGTTTGTATATTTATGTCCTGTCGCTTTTATAGTTCGGGTTTCGTTTTTTCTGCATAGGCTGCATATTCTCTGTTCGGCTCCATCTGTAGTACATGTAGCACACTTAGTAACTGTCCATGATCCGTACATATGAGATTTTTCCTTGACCTGTATCGTATACGAAGCTTCTTTTGTAACTCCACCTTCCGAATATGATATATATACTTTTCTTGTTCCTATTTTGCTGGTATCTCCGCTTGTCACTTTGTAGGAAGTTACATTCTTTGTTTTTCCATCGGTATACTTTGCAATCACCGTCATTCCAGCAGTTGATATAGCCTCTCCTACCACATAAGATATTTGGGTTGGATATTTTGATATATTAATACTCTCTAGTTTCGCACTTTCTTTGCAAACACAAGTCGCTTTCATTGTACCGTGTGGTACACCTGTCAGTGTTACACTTCCGTTATAATTTCCGCTTTGTGTTGCTTTAAATTTAAGATAGTTATGATCCGTTTTATCCTTTGTCCATGTGCCAATTTTAATTCCGTCCGGAGCATATATTTCCTGCGTCGCTTTGTAATCCGTGTTAATGCTCTGATTATAGTATCCTTTCTCATTTGCCACCAGAGTATAGCAATAATAATACTCTTTGCCTTTCTCAACACTATTAATCTCTTTTCCCATCGGGCTGTCAGAAAACCAAGTAGTCAGTATCACCTTATAAGGTTGTGGCATATTGTATGATACTTCAACGGATCCTGTATAATCACCACTGATTTCTACAACTCCACGATACGTTCCCCCCTGTGAAAAGCATTCTGAAATCCAATTGTTATTGTTCCCATATGTAAAAGACCCCGAAGTTCCATCAGGTCGATAAATGGTCTCTTTGACCTTATAGTTTCCAAGAGAGCCATCTAGCAATTTTCCATCTTGCGTCTCAAGCCGATAACATAAATAGACACGATCATTAAAACGCATATTGGAAACGCCATCCCCCATCGGCGAAAGAGAAAACCACACCGACAATCTAGTGTCTGGAAGCTTGTTTTCCTGCTTCTTGCTTATTGAAAAATCGGAAGCTTTTGCATAAGCCCATCGCTTTCCTCCAGCTACCGGATATTGAACTTTCACAAATCCATTTGTATATACTTCTGCGATATAACAACTATCTCCGGGGTCAATATAATGATTTGACTCCGCATTCCCCCACTGATCATATGTTGTAATCCGGTGAGATGCTGATACGCTAGTCGGGACATTCCAACTTGAATCAACTGTTCCTGGAAGCACAGCAGCAGACTGCCTATAATTAGGACGTAATACTTTTGTAATAGTCATCGTTTGATAAGTATGATTGCGAACCGATCTGGAATAACAATCTCTACCACTTCCCGAATTTCCTCCGATGGTGCTAATTCGTCCCCCATTATTTGCATATACTATTTCAACATGATCTGCACCATTAGTACCGTAAAAAGCTATATCTCCTTTTCTTGCAGTATTAACAGAAACATTATACCCCCCAGCATTTATTATTGCATTCTGTAAACTTGGACAATATCCATTTCTTGGTATAGCCGAACCTTGCCCCGCCAAATCTGCACAATCGCTTACAAAATCCGCACACCATTGTTCAGAATACCCTAATTGTGCACCAGTCTTTCCAACTTGCGCCATTGCAACGTTTACTATATCATCAGCACCATTACCTTGAATTGAATATCCCTTAGAATAATTATAAGTTTTATTTTGTGTCGCATATACATATTGATTTGGGATATTAACTAATGTTGTAAACAACGTTATGCATAACACGATTCCAATTATTTTCTTTATTCTTTTCATAATAACACCCCTTATCATTATCCGAAAAAGGCACTACAACTGATTTACATTCAGTGTAATGCCTTACTTCATGCACATTAGTTGGTAACTGGCTGCCATTTTACAGACCCTATAGTTTTGCGTCACAGTCTTTCAACTGCTTTGCCTTTTTTCAATTTACATGTATCTATATTATTTTACTACGGCCATACTGTATATACATTTCCGTAGTCGCTATAATATGTTTTCCCGTTACACTTCTTATAGCGTTTTACTCTTAAGTAATATTTTTTATTTTTATTTAATCCCTTTAGTTTTACTGTTGTTCCCTTGATTATCTTGGACTTTGTGCTTTTCTTGCCAAATTTGTCGGATGTTGAATATTGCAATATATATCCTGTTGCCTCATCGGATTTTTCCAAACGAACCGTTGCCTTAGTTTTCATCCTTGTTACGGACTCAATGCCTCCGGCTTCTGGCTTAACACTCATTACAAAATGGTATGGTCCATTTTTGTTTCCACAAACCTTTATGTAATATCTTCCCTTATCTAATGTAACGAAATCTTTATCATATGCATAGCCTTTATTATTGTCATAATTTGTTTCAAAATATCTAATACTGTTTCCTTCACTATTTAATATCTCATATCCTGCATAGCCATTCTCAATATAATTAGTATGCGAAACCACAAGATTTCCGGAAAATGGCATATCAAAAATGTAAAAATCCTGTTTATCACCATTTCCAATCATGCCATATACTTTTTGTTCTAATGTAATACGCTTTGCCTGTGATAGAATATCATTTCTATCTGTTTGAGATTCCGGAAATGTTTCTATCACATCCTTAGAGCTTAATTGGAATGAATATGTTGCATCTTTACTAACTCCCAATTCAATATAATGGCTTCCTGGACATAGATATAAATTTACCTTTGTATACGCTGCATTCCGGTTTCCATCATAGGATGCATACATTCTATTTATTTCAACATATTCATTATCATATAATATAATGCGAGCTTCATTTCTCTGATAAGCTTCAAATGTCATCGTAACAACTTCAGCCTGCTTAATGTCCAAACGATAATAAGCTTCGCCCTCCGGTGCGGATCCACTGTAAGTTCCGTTCTCACTGATCGACATCGCATTTTGAATTGTATTATCCGAAGACGCTTTCGTTGTCATCGGATAACATCCACTCAATACCACAACAATTGCCAAAAGTAAAATTATTTTGTTCTTTAATTTCATGTAACCTCTCCTCCTCTACTATTACAAATGAATACTTATTTATATTTTATCAATCACACACATCATTTCAATATGTGCCTTTTATTGTGCCTTTTATTTT
>ULYU01054153.1_pt1 | contig 13191 bp, 10 predicted proteins | sample 1962481 | NCBI WGS metagenome assembly ULYU01 (sample SAMEA4835872, study PRJEB28245) | human gut metagenome | biome: gut microbiome; material: fecal sample | place: Denmark | collected 2008 | reverse complement strand
ACTGCATTTCTCAGCAGATTATCAAAAACGCGCTGTATCTTATTGACATCGCACTTTATCATAGTGCCTGGGGCTATTTCAAGCTCACATTTTAAATTTTTCTCTAAAAGCATTGGTTTGAATTCGTATATAAGCTGTTCAAGCATACGGGTCAAATTGACCCTGCTGTACTCAAGAGTGATATTAGAAAGATTAAACCGCGTGATTTCAAAAAATTCGTTAATTAAATCCTCAAGATGTTCTGCTTTTTCCAAAGAAATTGACAAATACTTTTCTCTTAATTCTTCGGAAATTTTGTTTTCGTCCCGCAGCAAAGTTAAATACCCAATTACTGAGGTGAGTGGGGTTTTCAAATCGTGGGCAAGATAAACAACAAGGTCATTTTTCCGCTGTTCTGAAAGCTCTGCTGCCAGTTTTCGTTGTTCGAGAGTATGCTTAATATGATTGATTTTCTTTTCGATTGCAGTTAATTCAGAAGGCAAAACAATATCTCCTGAATTTTCTTCTATCAGAGCATCTATACTACGGTTAATTTCTTTGAAATACTTGGAAAATTCATTTAGATAAAAGCGCAAAATAATTGCAAATAACAGTAAGGAAAGCACTACGAAGAAAAGACTCATATAATCTCTAATATATATTGAATATACATTATAAGCTCGGTCATAATCATGGTAGACAAAATTATCCAAAAAACCCACAAAAGTGTCTGCTATGTGCCCTTTTAAAAATAGAGAGTACAAGGCTGCTAAAAAAGCAAACGCAAAAAACAACATTCCAAAAATACTAATCAATAATTTGTTTTTAAGAAGACGATAATCATCTCTTTCGCTATTTCTTTTATTTTTCAATGGTATATCCCACTCCCCACACAGTTTTTATAAATTTCGGTTTTTTTGCAGGCTCATTAAGCTTTTCCCTCAATCTTCCGATATGAGCCATAACAGTATTATTGTTATCAAGGAATTTCTCACCCCAAATATTTTCAAACAATTCCTCAGACGAAATAACTTTTCCTCTGTTCTCACACAAGTACCAGAGGATAGAAAACTCAATAGGTGTCAAAGTAACCTCTTTTCCATACAAAGTACATTTGTGAGTATTCTTGTTTATAATAAGTCCTCTTACATCATGTTCTGCAATGGGAGCATCTTTTTCCTCGGTATTAGCCGCATTATTATAACGAACATAACGACGAAGCTGTGTTTTTACTCTTGCGACAACCTCCAAAGGGTTGAATGGTTTTGTAATGTAATCATCAGCTCCAATGGTAAGTCCCATAATTTTATCAGTATCCTCAACTTTTGCCGTCAGCATTATAATAGGATAATAATACTGTTCTCTGATTTTCTGACAAATACGAAATCCATCAATATCTGGAAGCATTACATCTAAAATTGCCAAATCCAAATTTTGTGACTCGATACATTTGAGAGCGTCCATACCATTATAGAATTTATGTACCGTGTATCCGTCATTTTTTAGATATACCTCAATTAAATCGGCTATCTCTTTTTCATCGTCTACAATTAAAATACTTTCATTCATAATCAGCTTTCACGCTCCTTATCAACATCATCTGGTAACGCTTCCATAATATCTCCAAAATCACATTTCAAATATTCACATATCGACAACAAGACAGGTAGCGTAACATTTTGATTTTTGCCAAGCTTGGCAAAAGTGCTTTTACTTGCTCCGATAGCGTCTCGAAGCTCGCCCTTTTTCATATTCTTATCAATTAAAAGTTTCCAAAGTTTATTATAACTCACTCGCATTTGGCTCACCTCATCAGGATGTTTTTCCTATTATATCATCAAAAGTCCAGAAAAGCAATGTTTAGGTTCGCATATTCAAACTTAGGTTGCAAATATATAGTATATGTATTGAAACCGCCTGTTATACAAGCGGTTTCTGTTTTTATTTCGTGTTTTAATAGGCAGGGACACCGTAACCGAGGATTTCATAATATCCGACAGGATATTGTTTCTGTTTGCAGGTGTCGCCAGAATTACCCTCAACGGTGTAAACGATGCCGTTCTCGACTTTCTCAACAATTCCCGTATGGTCGGAAACGCCATCCTGTCCGTTTTCATCGTCCCAATCAAAGAAGATGATTTGTCCTGCTGTCGGCTCGGCGGTATAGTCCGCCACTGTCCTCTGTCCTTAAACCAATTCACACAGTCCGAACAAAGGGCATATTTCGGTATCACGCCGCTGTCGATATAGCCACACTCATTGGCACACCAAGACACGAAGCAGGCACACCATTCCACACGACCCTCAAAGCCGTACCAAGACCAATAGGGCTGACCGCCCACATTGCCGAGCTGTGTCAAAGCGACCTCAACAATCGCCTGGTTATTTCTAATGATACGCCTATCCTCATTAAATCACTTCAAAATGCTTCAATGCGTCCTTTATCGCTTCCACTTTCTCCGCTGTCGGATGCTTCCTTGGCTGTTTCAATTCTTCTACCGCATTAGGATCATCATACATCGGCAAGCCTAAATCTCTCTTTACCTCTGCGATATATGCGGTATGTACTTTGAAGCCATATTTAGCTTCTATGTACTCCTTTATCATTTTGTAGGTCACTCGTTCCTTGGGCTTGTATTCTTCGGCTCTTTTAGCGATATTATCAAGCGGAACTTTTCCCTCACCCTCGCCAAACTCAACCTTTACGTTGATATGTCCGTCTGGCTTTTTGCGGAAAGCAGTACTACCGTCTCAACATGGTTCGTGCCGCTGAACATATCGACTGCTACGCACTTGTCGGTGCTGTAGCCGAGCTCCGCAAAATATGCGCAGTCACGGGCGGCGGTGGCGGCGTTGCAGGAGACCATGACGATGCGGGGGGCGGAGAAGGCGGCTATCTGCTCGCAGGCTTCCTTACCGCAGCCCTTGCGGGGAGGGTCGACCATTATCACATCGGGGCGGAGGCTGCGTGAATGCAGTATCCGTGCGGCTTCAGCGGCATCGGCGCAGATGAACTCGCAGTTTGTTATGCCGTTTGCGAGGGCGTTCTGCTTTGCGTTTTCGATTGCCTCGGGGACTATCTCGACGCCGATTATCTTCTTTGCCGTGCGTGCCATTGAAAGCCCGATAGTGCCTGCTCCGCAGTACAAATCAAGCACCGTTTTGCCCTTCGGCTCCGCAAAATCACAGGCTGATGAATAAAGCTGTTCCGCACAGGGAGTATTAACCTGATAAAACGCCTTCGGAGCTATGTTTACGGCGATTTTGCACATGATGTCACAAATGTAGTTTTTTGATGTCAATACTATCTCTTCATCGCCTAAAATTACGTTAGTATCCCTGTTATTTACATTGATTACAGAACTTACTATCTCGGGATATTTTTCAAGAAGTCTGTCCGAGAGAATTTTAATTTCCGGAACATTTTTTGCTACTACTATACAAAGACATATTTCTCCGCTGTAATAGCCTTTTCTTAAATATAAATGACGCAATATACCTTTGTGCGTAGTTTCATCGTAAGCGGTCAGATTAAGCCCGGTTGAAATTTTCAGAAAGTCGGCAGTGATTTTTGAAAAAATGTCGGGCTGTAAAAGGCACTTTTCGCAAGGAACGATTCTGTGCGAGTGGAAGGCATAGAAGCCTGCGATAAGATTTCCGTCCTTATCGGTGCCTATGGGTATCTGTAGCTTGTTGCGGTAGCCGTTTATATTGGTGTTGCGGATTATCGGCAAAAATTCGGGCGAAAGACCGCCTATTCTGGTGAAAGCGTCCTTTACGAACTGCTCTTTGGCTCTGAGCTGAGCCTCGTAGCTGATATGCCGCAGAGAACAGCCGCCGCACCTTGTGTAAACGGGGCAGTCGGGAGTGACCCTGTCGGGAGAGGGGGTGATGATCCTCTCTATCTTGCCGTAGCAGTAGGTTTTGTTTACTTTCAGTATCTTTACTTCAAGCTTGTCCCCTATAGCAGAAAACGGCACGAAAATAACCATGCCGTCCTTCTTGCCTATACCGGAACATTCGCTTGAAAGAGCTGTTATCTCAATTTCAACGATGTCGTTCTTTTTCATTATATCTGTCCTAAGCTGAGTGCCTTTAAATAAGCGTTTATAAAGCCGTCAAGGTCGCCGTCCATAACTGCGCCGATGTTGCCCATTTCGTAGCCTGTGCGGTGATCCTTTACCATTGTGTAGGGCATGAATACATAGGAGCGTATCTGTGCGCCCCATGCGATCTGAAGCTGTTCACCCTTGATGTCGGAGATCTTGTCGAGGTGTTCTCTTTCCTTGATCTCAAGCAGCTTTGACTTCAGCATACGCATAGCATATTCTCTGTTCTGATGCTGTGAACGCTCTGTCTGGCAGGCGCACACGATGCCTGTGGGAATATGTGTGATACGAACAGCGGAGGATGTCTTGTTGACCTTCTGACCGCCTGCACCGCTTGCACGGTAAACGTCCATCTTAATCTCGTCTTCGCTTATCTCAATGTCAATATCTTCATTGATTTCAGGCATTACTTCAACGGAAGCAAAGCTGGTGTGGCGGCGTCCGGAGCTGTCAAAGGGAGATACACGGACAAGTCTGTGTACGCCGTTTTCGCTCTTCAGATAGCCGTAAGCGTTTCTGCCCTCAATCAGTATGCTGGCGCTCTTTATGCCTGCTTCTTCACCGTCAAGGTAGTCGAGTACGGTTACCTTCATACTGTGCTGTTCTGCCCAGTGATTGTACATACGGTAAAGCATCTCGACCCAGTCCTGAGCCTCTGTACCGCCTGCGCCTGCGTGGAATGTGAGAATCGCATTATTATGGTCAAATTCGCCTGAGAGAAGGGTAGCGAGCTTCTGCGATTCAAGCTCTGTTCTGAAATGCTTTGCAAGCTCCTGTATCTCGGGAAGCATAGATTCGTCATCTTCTTCCTGAGCAAGCTCGAGCATTGTCATTACATCGTCATAGCTTTCACGGAGCTTTTCGTAGCTCTGTACTATATTCTTATCTTCGCCTATTTTCTGAGAAATTTTCTGAGAATTTTCTACATCGTTCCAGAAATCAGGCTGTGCGCTCTGTTCTTCGAGTTTTGCTATTTCTGCTTTGAGATTATCAAGGTCAAGTGCGCCGGCAAGCTCTTTAAGCTCAGGCTCATAGCCCTCGAACTCAACTTTGAGTTCATCATATTCTAACATAGGTTACCGTTCCTTTCAATTTTGCAATACTGTTTTATTATATACCAAAAAAATTTTTTTGTAAAGCCTTGAAATCGTTTTCATTTTATGATATACTCAATTTATTCGGTGAAAACGCAGGTTTTCACAAAATTATTCCGGTAAGCTGTCTGTGAGCGGTGCATAGCGGCGGACGGGCGAATTGCCGGAAAGGACGGATAAGTCTTAAAAATCAGTATTTCTGAAAAAAGTTGTGTAAGGAGTTTATTAACATGAGCGAGATCAAGAAGATCCACATGGGTCCTGCTAAATGTGCGGTTGACCTTGGCGACGGAAGTGAAAGAGGAGAGTATGTAAACCAGGATTATATCCTGAACAAGCTGGGCAGACCTCACAGAGCGGTAAGCCTTATGTATTGCTATTATCCGCTTGACGAAACATGGCCTGCAAGAGCGAGAAACGCTTTCAAGGACAAGGAAATCACATTCCAGTGGGATTATCCCTATGACGACTATTTTACATATAAGGGCGGTATCGGCGGAACAACCGACGACGAGCCTTTCACCTGTATGCGTGATGTAAGACGTCACGGACAGGACGTTATACTTACAATGACGATAGATCCGAATGTTACGGACGAGCATCTCGAACAGATAGGTAAGGAGCTTTCGACATTCGGTCGTATGCAGCTGAGAATCAACCACGAGGCTACAGGTAACTGGTTCTCGTTTACAAAGCGTGCAACATATCAGCAGGTGGCTGATTTCTATATCCACGCCCGTGAGGTAATAAAGAAATTTGCTCCCAACGTACAGACTATTCTCTGTATCGGCGGTGTGGAGCATCCCGAAAAGGGCGGAGAAATCGAGATGGAGAAGGAGTTTGCCGACGCTGTAAGAGCAACGGATATATGGTCTGTTGACAAGTACATGGCTCTCCACTGGGGCTGGCCTTTTGACGTTGCGGACGAGGGCGGAAACTCTTTCGGCAGAAGCAAGGTAGCGGATACATATAATCTTACTAAGCTGTCGGAAAAGCGTTACAGAGAACTTTGCGGCGGAGAAAAGAAGCCTATGGTAATGAGTGAGTTCAACGCTGACGGCGATGTAACGGGACCTTACGAGCAGGCTGAAATGGTAAAGGAATTTTGCGATATGCTCAAGAACGACAAGGATCAGGGCTGGTTCAACGGCTTTACATTCTATCAGTTCCGTGACAGAGGCAGACTGGGACTTGAAATTGAGGATCCGAACAATGCTGACTGCGGTATTGAGCAGCCGGTAATGCAGACCTACAAGGAAATTATTCACGATGAATATTTCTATCCTGAAATGAAAAGCGAGGGTGACGCACAGTTCCCTGTAAAATTACGTTGGGGCGGTTCTGAGGACGCTGAGGGTATCGAGATACCTCTGCACTTTGAAAAGAACCCCACATTCTGCGAAATCACATTTGAGGACGAGGACGCAGAGCTTAATCTTATGATGGAGATCAACGGCAAGTGGTTCTACAAGGCACCTCACGCAAAGACGATTGACTTTATGTCGGCATTCTTTGAAAAGCCTCTTGAAAGCGAAGCAGACATGACGCTCAAGATATTTGCGCCTCCTGCAAGCGGTGAGAACGTAAATGACGGCAGTGAGGACTGGATGCTGAACACTTATTCGACTATCACGAAGATGCCGAATATCCGTATCAGATTTGCACCTATCTTGAAGTAAGTGGGCACCAAATAAGTATACTTCACCCCAAACAGCTATATTCGACATAAAAAATAATCGCAAGTTAAATCACTCAACACTAAGTGAATAACTTGCGATTTTTATTATCCTACAACTTGTTTTGTAGCTTTTATTTTCTCATCGCTGAACTTTACAACATCAGCAATGACAAGTTTCTGCATTGCCGAGATAAGAGTTGACATTAGTTCATAATCAGGTTGTTCATTTTTTACGGGTAAAGATATATATAATTTGTCAGCATCTTTAGCATAAAAATTTCTTGAATAGCTAAAATCTCCGTTATGTGCTGATTTATGGCAAGCGGAGGTTACAAATATGGCTGCATATTTTGATAGATTTTCGGTATGTACAACAGCAATATGGTCATCAGCACCATAGTTATAATTTCTATACTTAGCTGAGCCGAACATATCAATCGTAGTTGTATTGCTTGAAAATATTTCTACATCGTTACTGATAAAAGCTGAAATGCCCTCATCGGTTTCTCCTGCTGTAACAAAAGGAAGATTACCACCTATTCTATCGTCACCTTTTAAGCGTTTTCCTCTTGTTGACTTGCCAAAAAGTGTTTCAAGGTTGAACTTTTTCCACTTTATTGAGTTGAATTTATCCAGAGCTGACAGCTCATCAGCTGTCAGTTGCGTATCTTTCAGTCCAGAGACTGAAAGATACGCTTCCAGCTCCTCTATACGCTCCGCTTCCAGCTCCTCTATAAAGCTTTCCATAAATTCAAAGTCGATTTTTCCGTTTTTGGTAGGAAGTTTAATATAATCATTCTTTATACGTTCCCAACCCGCCTTATTTGTCCAAGCGTAATTACCAAATATCGTTTTTCTAATTGTGCTAACTAAGAAAAGGTGTTGATTATCTGATAATGTCGAACTTGTCTTAACCCATTTTAAAGCATACGCATCCTGCAAAACTGTAAATTCCTTACTTTGATAAAAAGTTGCACCAGTATTTGCACCATTTGCTGATATGGTTATTACATTTTTCAAAATCAAGGCGTTTTCTCTTGGAACGTAATTGTTCAATCCTTGATTTTGTATTCCTGCTGTAAGACAAGGTAATGTAAAAATTCCAGTAGGTTCACTTGGCAACTCACTCGTTTTGTAATTCATTTTATCGGAATCAATTTTTGCAAAAAGTTCACATAATTTGTATTTGCCCCACTCAACACTTGCCAATTTCTCATTGAGTGAGGCATTTATTTTCCCAAGCGTTCGTTGTCCTCACTGCTCTTACCTTTTAAAAGTGTTGATACTTCCCAAGCAAGATAATCACTTACGGTCTTTTTGAAGTCCTCAAGCGTTGGGATTGTGTCAATTGGAGCAGACTGATTCCAATCAGCACCGTTTTCCGGGTCGATTTTACCCTCATAATATTCCTTTTTAGTGAAAATATTAAGTTCTGACTTGCCGAATCTGACAATATCAGCAATTTCCTGATAGCGTTCTTTGGCGTGGTCTGTATCTCTTAAATTCACACTTGCTTTCTTTCTGTTGGTTCTTGTGTAGCCGTCATTAGAGAAATCGATAAACTTAACTGTATTCTTTGCGTGATGTGGTTCGCCGACCTTGAAAACATAAATATTTGTCTGAACACTTGACTTGCCCACAAACAAGTCAATCGGCATTTTAATGCTTGCAAGCAACGTACTATGCTTCAGTATTTCCTTGTTATATTTGACAGCTTTGCCCGAACCTGCCGAATTTTGAATGATAATTGCCGCATAGCCATTTTCCATCATTGAGAGAGCTTTTTCAACAAAAATCATACCATTTCCATCAGCGGAATATGGGGGATTAAGCACAAATGCAGTGGCAGGAAAATTTTTTTTCGTTGAACTAAAGCCATAGTTTCCGTCAAAATTTTTCAAAGAGTCCTGATTCAAAATGTTGGAACTTCCGTCGCCCATTAAAATCATATTTAAGATTGCAAGCATATAGATTTGCGGCAGAATTTCAAGACCCAACAGCTGAGTTGCTTTAATTTTTGCGACTTTTTTCTGATATTCCTCAGGTGATGATATTTTTTCCTTTGCATCATCAATCATTTCATTCATTGCAGCAACAAGAAGTCCTGCCGAACCTGTTGCAAAGTCCCATACATAAGAATCTTTGTCAACTCTTGCAAGCTTTACAAGTAACCTTGCAACGTATGAAGGGGTAAGAACAACGTCATTCAACTTATCCTGAGTAAATCCAAGCCAGTTATACATTTCATTGAAGAGCATACCTGTAAAATCTGTTGTAATACCTATCTTATAGTAGATACCCAAGTCATCAACAATTTTCGAGAATACTCTTTTTATTTGGCTTTCTCCGTTTTCCGGTTTGTTTCTGTTTTCATCAACTAAAGTGTTTGAAAGTGTTCTGATAATCAAATCTTGCTTTTGTTGTGGTAACTGTTTTTTCTTCAAGAAAGATGTAATTTTTCTGATGATTTTATCTCCGTCAGTTTCACCGCTTTCGGTAGAAGATCCCAAATCAGATTTTTCAAGAGGTTTAACGCCCTCTGCACCAAGCGTTGCAATGATAGTAGCTGCAACAAGATATATTCTATCGTTTTCTCCCAATCCTGTTTCTTCTTTGTAGATGTCATTGTTAAGTTTAACAAGACTGATATTGATTTCTTTTTCACGCTTTTCTTTGAGTTTATCAATCTCTGCCTGAGTAAGACTGAGTTCATTAAGCTTTTCTACAAACTCATCAAAATGTGACGGCTTTAAAAAGGAAAGGTCTGTATAATCTCCAACTCTTTGACCAAAGCCAAGATTATTTTTGTCAGCTGAAACATAATAAACACCAATCTCGTGCTGAAGTTTTCCAAACTCATCTTTGTATCCGGTTACACCTATTGCAATGATTCTTGTATAGCTTGTGTAGTGTAAAATCGCATTCGCATAATGTATCGCACCATTTACAGCATACGACTTAATATTCGTATAGTTTGGTTCATTTTTATCTTTTTTGTTATCTACGATTCCGTCAGTATCCAACTTTACGAGTTTATCTTTGTAACCTTTATATTCAATAAGAACAGGATAAAAAGTCCCATACTTATCTTTCAACAACAGTTTAGCATCAGGTCTGTTACCACCTTTGCCACCACTCTTTGAATGATATTCATCAAGAGCCTTATCTATTTCCGAATTAAGTGATGCTTGTTCAAGTTTATAGTCAAGGCCATAGCTTTTCAGCCAGCCGTTTACCAAGTCAGCTATATCCGGTTCAACAGATTGTACTTTGCTTTTATTAGCCATATTATCCTCCGCAAAATTTTTATTTAATCAAGTTTCAATATATTTTTTATTATACCACATTATCGAAAGCCTTACAAGACTTTTAAGATGAGTTTTGAAAAATTTGTCTGTACTGCTATATCAACATTTCACAAAAATACTTATGAACATTCTGTAAATTCTGCTAAAAACAGGGTGCGTTTTGCTGATTTTTTGCATATAAGGTGAGGGGGAAAATAAGGTAAAAACGAACGGCTAACATAAATCGTCGCACTTCGTTCGCAGTTCATCAGCTTGTTAGGGACGCTCCGTTTCCCTAAGACCCTTTAATTTGATGACTATCTTCAGAAAAATAAACACAAAAAATGAAAGTGAGGACACAGAAATGGAACGAAAAGTGAGATACGATCGTAAGCTACCGATAGTTCTTTTCATAGGACAGCACTTCTCGGGTTCGCTATTCGAATCAATATACTTGTCATTGCATATGTACAAAGCGTTGGATGCACACGCTTAAGTTGTCCTTGCCGTGCTTGCCCTCACAAAACATAAATAGCTGAAAAAATCAATAACTACGATTCAACGGAAGAAGCACGAGGGATAGTGCGGTTTTGGGAGGGTTGGTCCGGGCGCAAGGGTGGCGGTGCTTTTGAGAGGGCTGTGGGTGGTGGGACGGTGAAATGACAATATCGTAAAATCGGTATATATATTTGCTTTGTATTTATTCATTTCCACAAAAAATCCGATAATTATTTGGCGGTTTTGTTGAAAATGATGTGAAAACGTGATTTAAATTTGACTTTAGTTACACAATGTGATAAGATAAACCTATATAAAGACGGTCAAAAACCGTATTGTTTATCCTTTGTGTGAGGTAGCAAAATGAAGAAGAACAAGAATGTATATGACGGGGCTGAAATGGTTCCGGAGAACGTTGAAAATACACATAAGAAAGGGAAATCTCTTACCGGCAGAATATTCAGGTGGATGTGTCTTGCTGTCGGCGGTTCGCTTATGCTTGTCTGCATAATCAATATACTGCTGAGCTATACATATCTTAAGCAGGCGCTTGTGAATGAGATGGACGAGGTAGTGCATACTGCATCGAATACTATTTCAAATCAGCTTGAATCTGTTATAAACGCAATAACGCAGATCTCTGCCGACGCCGATTTTTCTGACGTTGCAGATGTATCTGCGATACGCTCGAAGTGTATTTCTGTTGCAAGAGATAATTCTATGTATGTCAAGGTCGATATGACGGACAGGGACGGTAAGGGACTTAACGACGACTCTCTCAACTGGTCGGACGATCCTGCATATCGTGAGGTAATAGAAACCAATAAAGCGGTTGTCGGTGAGCCTTATTTCTACGAAAAGACGGGTAAGGTCGTTATGGACGTTACCGTGCCTATAATTTCAAACGATATAAATAAGCTGCTGAGAGCGGTGCTTCGTATAACAGTTGACGTGAATGTATTCTCGAATGTTATCGGGCAGATCTCGATCGGGGATACCGGCTATGCGATGGTGGTTGACGCTAAGGGAAATATAATCGCACATCCGGACTCGGAACTGATACCGCAGCAGATGAATTATATCAGTCTTGCTTCGCAGGACGGCTCATATCAGGCTATGGCTGATTGCGTTTCATCGGCAATTGCGGGTGAATCGGGATTCGGCGAGGTTAAGCTTGACGGCGTTTCAAAATATGTCAGCTATGCGCCTATAAGCAATGCGGAAGGCTGGAGCTGTATAATGGTTGCGACACCGTCTGAGCATACGCAGAGCATTTATAATTCTGTTGTTATCGGCACTATTGTAGCGGTCGTATGCTTTGCGCTGTCGGTACTGCTTATAATAACGATAGTGAAAAAGATAATTTCGCCCGTAAAGCAGTGTTCGGACAGAATCGTTACGTTATCGCACGGCGATCTTCACCAGCAGGAACTTGACTTCGGCAAGAAAATTGACAAGGAAATATCTCAGCTGAGCGAAAGCACGAACCTTATCAGCAAGAATATAAACGAGATCATATCCGACATCGACACTATGCTCAGAACGCTCGGAAACGGCGATCTTACATATAAGCCGGCTGATGTTTATCTCGGTGACTTTGCGCCTATCAGGCAGTCATACGAATCTATAATGATCTCACTTAATAAGACGATGGACAAAATAAGCAAGGCAGGTCAGCGTGTTGCTACAGGCTCTGAGCAGGTGGCATCTGCGGCAGGCAGTCTTTCGGGCGGTGCGGCAAAGCAGGCGGCATCGGTCGAGGAGCTTTCGGCATCGCTTACCGAGGTTGCGGAAAAGGTCAACCGTAACGCAGCGAGAGCGGAAAACGCCGCTGAGAATTCGGCTCAGGCTACAAAGCTTGTTGAATCGGGCAACGAACAGATGAACGGTCTGCTTGGGGCTATGCAGGAAATCGGAGAAACATCCGGCGAGATCGAAAAGATAATAAGAGCGATAGACGATATTTCGTTCCAGACGAATATACTTGCGCTTAATGCGGCGGTAGAGGCGGCAAGAGCGGGTGACGCAGGAAAGGGATTTGCTGTTGTTGCGGACGAGGTAAGAAATCTTGCGGGCAAGGTTGCTGAGGCGGCAAGCACAACGACAGAGCTTATCAAGAACTCGATGAAGGCCGTTGAAAACGGAACGATGATCGCAAACAAGACGGCACAGACGCTGACTGAAATCGTCAATACGACAACTGCCACCACAAAGCTGGTAGGCGAAATCTCAATGGCTTGCGCAGAGCAGGCTGAGGCTATAGAGCAGATCAATGTCGGCGTTGATCAGATCTCTTCGGTAGTACAGACAAACTCCGCTACAAGCGAGGAATGTGCGGCTTCTGCACAGGAACTTTCGGTACAGGCAAATCTGCTTGACGAGATGGTGTGCGGCTTTACGATCGACGAGGAGCTTGTTACTCGTGAGGAAGCGGCGAAGGACGAAGAACCGTCTGAGGAAGAGGAAAACGCTGAAAACGGGGAAGAACCCGAATATGTGGATGACGACCCGGACGATGACGAAAACTGAATTTCTTAAAACAGGCA
>ULYU01048834.1_pt1 | contig 13210 bp, 25 predicted proteins | sample 1962481 | NCBI WGS metagenome assembly ULYU01 (sample SAMEA4835872, study PRJEB28245) | human gut metagenome | biome: gut microbiome; material: fecal sample | place: Denmark | collected 2008 | reverse complement strand
CCATCCTCATTTGTATTTAGATTTTGAATAACTATACTATTGTCACCTTTGAACTTACTTTTGCTAATATTATATTTTTTATTAGTAAAATGGTCGTAGATAAGACCACCAACATACCCAGTTACAAAGCCTATAACAAGACCAATAACGGCTTTCATAATAAGTTCAATTATCATTATTCTTTTCTCGCTCCTCGACTACAAAAGTCATTTGCTGTCACTGTGGGAAAATCGTTCATTAGAAAGCATACTCTTTCTTTAGGAGTGCCTAAAGACACTGGACGGAAAGCATATCTACAATCTTTACATCTAACAATATTCAACTCATTCAACTTAAATAATCCTTTAATCGCTTCAACAGGAATAGCTTGTATATTCTCTTCCCAGCCACCTTCATCAAGTAATTTTACATTCTGGCGGAGTTTTAATAAGTCATCTAAATTTACCCATTCACCCATATTTACACACCTCATATATAATAAGATTTTGCATTTTCCGACCTCCAAGTGTATTACCGGTATTAATATCCATAAATTGCTAAAATCTATAAATAATCGGTTTTAGTCCAAAAAAGCAATCATTACAATAAAAACATTTGTACTTCCTTTGTCTTCCACTAAAAGTCATACACTCTTTAACTTTTTCTGGATAATCTTTTTGTAGTTGTTGTAACTCCATAGCCCACTTACTCCAAGTGCTATCATCAATAATGTTGTCATTAAGTTGATAATAAATGTAGCTATGAACTAGCATTTGCTCTCTTCGTCTATGGATTAGTTCAGCAATTTGCTTGTTTTTATTCATTTATTGCACCATTTTTATAGTTTTTACTAACATTATTCACACATAATTACCTCTTTTATATTAATAAAATTTAACTTTTATTAAATATATTGTTACCACTCATAACCTTCTTTAAAAGACGGGTCTATAACACCTTCAATAATAGATGATATATTATCTTTTATCACATAAAAAACATCACCCTTGTGTAATTCTCGATTATATATAACTGTCTTAGGAATAGAATTAATATCAAAAGAATCCCTAGATGGTTTTAATAATTCACCTAATAAATATTCATCTTCTAATTTTTCAACTTTGACTAAATTTTTCTCCTTATATGCTCGACAATATAAATCATCATTTGTTTCTGTATTTATACGGGCTACATCATCAATTTTATTGTCTTTAATAAAAAGAATTAAAGATTGTGATGTATCGCCGTTAATATCTTTAATAACAATTCCTTTTCTATCATCATCAAATGTTAATATATAGCCTGTTTTTAAATCACTTTTTGACATTGTTTTCATCTTTCAATCTCCCGTTCTAGCTTATCAAAAAATTCTTTGCCTTTTCTTTTTAATAAAATGGTTATAATAATCTTCCATTAATATTAGATATATTCTGTGAAGTTCTGTTTTAAGTTCTCTATCGTTATCGTTAAGTGGTTCTTTTAACTGCCGATATTTATTGGCAATTTCCCTAATTGTTTCTTCAAGTTCTTCCTTACCTTCTATTAAAATATATGACCCTTTATCACTCAATGTAAATCAAACCCCATTTCACTAAACACACTAATAACATCTTCAATAAAAACTTGACCTCTTGACATATCCACAGCTTCGTTTATAGTGTGTCTAAAAACTTGTATCATTTCTTCTTTGCTATCACATTTCTTCAAAAAAGATTTATCATAATCGTCATCATCTCTAATTACCATATAAATATCGTATCGTTCGAATCCATATTCATATGCGTTTATTTGGAATTCTAATCCTTTGTGCCTACATAGACAAAATCTTTCTGTATCTAAAGGGTGCAAATCAATAATAGCAACTAAGCCTCTTCTGTTCATAGCATTGGTCAGGATAGATTTTTGTAGAAAATATCTGCATTGTAGCACACCTACTTCACCTCTCTATAAATAAAACTCTAATTTTAAACTTCCATCCTAAACTGTTGAACTTTATAATTGTTATTACCATTGTCAACATCACAATAAGGTAATAATCTGTTCGTTAAATTATCACTGAGTTTCCCTAATATATCAAATTTGAATTGTAAACTATCTAGAATTTCTTTGATGGTTGTATTTTCATTTATACTCATCATATTTTTTACTAGATAACCAATTTCCTCCTCGTCATCATCACCGTACTCGTTAAGAAAATTTTCAAGTGCTACTGCAAAATCTAAAGCAGTTAAATTTTTAAAAGGCTCTGCTTTTAAATGATTATCTTTTTTATCATATAAGCGTAATTTTACTGGTTGCGCAACGATAGGTGTTTTAATATACAAGGCAATTTCTAAATAACTGTATGAAGGTCTGGTTGATGCATATGATTTTGTTTCATAAGATACACAATATTTATCAATAATATCTTTGATTTCTGGAAACATAAATTTAGTATCGTTCTTATTAATCGTCTGTACCATCTAATAATCCTCTGTTTTTTAATTCTATTGTCTGAGTAACTAACTTACATTTAGTATCTTTTGGAATTGCATAAACATTACCATCATATAAACCAACGGCTAGGTTACACCAATACCTGTGTTCTAAGTAATTGTCATTAGTCATAGATGTTTTCATTAATGGCTGTTCCAACATTTCTGATTCAAAAGACATTACTAAATCATTACCATTGTGTAAGTGTTCAGTTTTAAATTCTTCTCCAAGAACAAAAATTGAACCTGAAGATATTTCATTTATCGGTTTTATTTCGTTACCTGTTTGCAATTCAATCATAATTTTACCTCAACTTTTGCTGGTATTTGCTTAGCTCTATCGCTTTTTTAAGGTTAATAATCATATTCATTGTTATACAATCTCCTTTTGTTCTTGATTCAAGAACATATCAACTATTACACTAATCCAATTTTCATTTAAGGTACAACATGTCATTGTTTTGACTTTCATTTTCCTACCCTTTTTTGAGGTCTTTTGTACAAATTTAACATTAATTACATTCTTTTCATTTAAGCTAGAAATTGCTTTTCTAGTATTAGATGGGTCTTTACCCATTTCTAATTCTCTTGAATATTCACTAACAGTGCCAACATAGGTATGATTTTCTCTGAACAATAAATCCTCAATGATTTTGCGTTCTGACCAAAATATCTGTCTATAATACTTATTAAAGGCGATTAATTGTTTCATTTGTTTCATTGCTTGATTTTCCGCCATTATTTTCCTCCTATTTCGTTATTAACTTCCTGTTCTAACTTATCAAAAATCTCTTTGCCTTTCTTGCACATTCTAATACTTTTAACAAGCTTATCACTTGCCTTTTCAATAATCACATCTTTATTTTGAGTGACTATATTATCAATTTGTTTTCTCACTTCACTCATAATGCCTTCAGAAATTTGCTCAGATGTTGAACTGTATAAATTCCTATGGGCAGAATTATCAAGGATTGCATTCCTTATATATTTATCAATAAGTTCACAATAATATTTATCATAGTTTGATTGTGCAACCTCTTTAATCTTTTCCTCATCAATACTAATTCCAAACTGTAAAATATGTTCCATTAATTGTCCTTATCCTTCTTATCAATAAAATATTTGTGATATTCCTTCATTAATAGCTGATATGCTATATAAAGCTGTTTCTTAAATTCCCTCTCACTATCGTCAAGAGGTTCTCTTAAGTGTCTATATTCGCTAGTGATTGTTCTAATTCTATCCTTGAGGACATCACACGAAATCGGCGGCTTATCATCTACAACTCTAAACCAAATGAGCATACATTCGTCATCCGTGATAAATTCTGCACTTGTGTCTGCATTATACTTTTCTTCGCCATTAATAAGTACATCATCATTTTCGATTAATCTATCATACATATTAATAGGAATAGTTTTGTTAGTAATGATATGTACAATACTCATCTCAGTTATCGACTTATCTTGATGTAAATACAGATATCCTGTATCACCTATCTTGTGCTTTTGAATATCAATATAGTAGCTTAATTCATCTTCAGTACCCTCGTTGTAATCAGAACGAAAAAATTTCTTATAGTTGTTTAATATTTCAATATTCATCGCAATCACCTATATAAGTTTAGAAATTGAAATTACTTTCGTGTTTGACATGTGATCCAACTCTTGTGGATGTATATAAAGGCCGTTATAGCTTGGCACCATTCCACTACAAGAATGACCCGTGTGAATCTGAGCAAATTCAACCATAACACGTTTTTCAAAAAAGCCTCGCACCGTACCATATGGGTGTTCCATAAGGTCTCTATATTGTGCATCGGAAAGCGAAGTTATATGGCCGCTTGGCTTAGGCACATACCGAACCCGGTCACCTATGTAAAAATCACGCATAATATTCCTCCTGTATATTTAGATAAGATTGGATATTGAGGGTATAACTAACTCAGACCTAATAAGGACTAATTCTTCACTGTTTATATAGAGTCCCTTATAACTTGGAACTATTCCATTGCAGTTGTGTCCTATTTGGATATAGTCGAATTCGACGATGATACTATCCTCATCACTAAAACCACGCACTGTACCATACGGGTATTTCATTACCTCTTTACAAGCTTCGTCATTAAAACAAAAAGTTAAACTAAGTACGTAATTCCCACGCTTAGGTTTAAATTTTACCCTATCACCTATCTGAAATTTAGGCATAATATTGACACCTCTTTCTTATCACTTATATAAGGTTAGATATTGAAACTACAATTGATGTAGATTCGGCAGGGACTAATTCTTTATAATTTATATAAAGACCTCTACAGCTTAGCACTAACCCGCCACAAGAATGACCTGTACTGATATCATCAAATTCAACTATCACATCTCCATCAAAATCGAAGTCACGCACTGTACCATAAGGGTGGGCTATTAAGTCGTTATATCTTTCATCGTCGAAAGGGAATGTATAGCTTCTGCGCCCAGCTATGCATTGGGGTACAAATTTCACTCTATCATTAACCTTAATGCCTAATGTGTGTGTACTCATAATTATTCTCCTTCGTATAGTTTTGGTGTACCATCAGGATTAACTAATACCGTGAGAGTTCCACGATTATAAGAACCCATAGACCTTGAGTACATAACCTTTGTGTCCGTATCATATACGATATCAAAGCAATGTTCAGATGATATTCTCATAAAAGTTCGTGTCGAACTGCCACTCACATCACAACCTGTGAAAAATAAAATAGCAGCAATGGCCATTATTGTAACCACTGCTGCTATAATCTTAGATTTAATACTTGACATAATTATTAATTCCTTTCTTTATAAAATTATTGTTTTATGCATACCGAAATGTGTTGCTTAAATTAAGCTCCTAACATTCACACAAACATTTGAAGATTCTATTCCTTTTGATAGTTCACTATTACTAAACCACCAACGACTTCCTTTGTCACCGCCTCCAAACGCGTGACCGCCTACATTTCTATCAAACTCTACAAGAATATGCTTATTACGGTTTATATCGACTACCGTTCCTTTGATTTGACTGTAATAGTGTCCATTATAGCCGGCTCGCCCACTATATGCAATCTTTTGACCAATTTTGAAATTCATTACCATATCTCCTTCTTTACTGTAAATGTAGAACACTAACTATACATAGTAAATATTCATTATTGAGAATAACTCATCAATTGCGCCTCAAAAACAGAAACAACTGAAAGTTTTGCTGTTTTTGATGGCGCACACAGTTGATGAGTTATTCAAAACTGAATATTTATGTACTAATGGTGGCAACCATATGACGCGATAGATAAGACCATATCGTTCGATTTTTATATGCTAATCGAAATTTTCTATAGTAAGTGTGTTAATTGTAACGACTTATGTTGTAACCGTTGACGCCCTACATAACGCCTTTAGATTTCATAACGTCTACAAGTGCAACTTTATCTTCTTTACTAATAATATGTCTTCTAACGCTTTCAGAAATGGTTTTCATAATAAAGACAGCTTGCTCTGGATTTCTCACTACATTAACAAGCTTATCTAACCTTTCATATGTATAAGCCACAATATACCTCCTTAAATAATTATTACGCACCAAAAATCTCCATTACAGCTCTATGATATAAAGCTGTGTTAATCGAACAATTCGAACTAGACACAGAACTATTTAATTTTATTTCGTTAATCACAGACTTATCTGCCCGCAACTGTTTAACCTTTTTATGTATGGTGTCCTCCATTTGTTTGGTTATATTCCATTTTGATATATCTATATATATTACCTCCTATTTGTTAGCAATCATATAATTGCCTAATATAAATACAGCCGCGGTAAGCGTGAAAACCGCAGCTGCTAAAAATGTGGTTATATCAAGATATTTATTTTTGATATTTCTATACAATAATACAAACATCATGCTTATACTAAATAATTCCGATATAACTCCACACATTATGTATAGTATTTTCATAAATTTCTCCTATCTATTACACAAACTATTTATATATGATATGTATCCGGGTCTGAAGACACGGCGTCAGGTTTATTATCATAGTGACTGTACATTCTTGATTACCCTGTGATTGGTTGTGTTGTTTATTTTTTAATTCTTTTGCAGAATTATATTGTTTCTAGAACCGTGTTTGATTTCTTACCTGTGTCACTCTTTGCAATGTGGGCGAATTTGTAGTCTTCCGCAACTTAAGTGCGTTGTCTGGGTTGCCACTCCCACATCTTGATACGGTAGGTAAAACCATACCGCCAACTAAAGTTGTACGCCTTTGTGTAATAGTAAATATTAAATTAAATTAACCCCTTTATCTCAACAGGATTGTTTTGCTTTATTGGCATATTCACCTCGCAATATGCCTGTGGTGTTGTTATTTTAATCTCTGTATAGAACTCACCCCATAAATCTGCGTCACAAGTTCCAGCCATCCCTTCGTAATCCGCTTCAGTATCAATATACCCATCTTCACGAACAATAATCACTCTACTGCCGTAACGAGTTCTTTGTCGGCAGTAGTTGTGTATCCAAGAACAGCCGTTATGTTGGTCGTAATCATACCATTTGATATCATCCCATGAAATAAACACATCCTCTAGATTGTCATTATTTGAAGACAGAAGCCTTGGATCTCTATAGTATTGGGCATCTAACAAAAGTTTGTACGCATCCTCATTTTCTGTTTTGGCTGCGTCATACATACGATAAAAGTCCGATTTTATCATTCGGATTTTTACATCACTACGTGTTGCCATTATATTCACTCCTTAGTCTCTTGGTAGACGACTTTCTTTTAAAAGCCGTTCGGTTGTTAATATGTACTTTTTGAATGTACCTGGGCTATCCCTTAAGATATCTAACTTTGTTGGATTAGATTTTGTACGGTGTTTGTTCTTATATCTAGTGGATAGATATCCCCAATGGCAATTCATATTTTCAAACACGAGGTCATATGTTGTTTCGTAAGTTGGAGAGTCGTCGTCCAGAGCTTTTGCTAAAGGCTCAATATATTTAATGACGTTCAGCTTAAACTTTCTGTCCTCATTGTTGTCTTTTGCAGCCTGAATTAAATCATCTAATGTACATTCAAAAACTTCGTCAAATGGCTTAGCGTTCGGAAGTACATCAATAGCCCTTAGATTGGCCGTATCAACGCCAAAGTCCTTATGGTAATCTTTCATAATCTGTTCAAGAACAAGACCATGAGACCTCTGTAACGCTTGAATAATTTTTCTAGTAATTTGCTTAGGGGAACCCGCATCGTCCTTAAGCCTACCTAACTGGATTAGTTTCTGTTGAACTCGAGCTGTGTAAATCGTATATTCCTTAGGAATATGTCTGTATTGTCTTGCAGGCTTCTTAGTTTCGGATGTTTGCTTTATAGCATTATTAACAGCCTCTTGAATTAATTGCCTCAAATCCGATAACCCAATATTCAAAACCTTAATTTCTTTCTCTTCATACATTTTCGTTTCCTCTACTTTCTGAATAAAATAATACTTTTATTTATTACCAATACTCATTTGTAATGCTAATGCCTTATTGCACTAACCACACGATGGAATCATATCTTATATTCGTTAATCGGATGCTAATGAGCTACTTAGCCTCCAATTGGGGAGGCTAAGAGCTACGTTAGCGACGTATTAAGGGATATAAGGCAGTGTGGTGCCAAACTATGCAGTACGATAGGTAAAACCATATCGCTCGACTTGCTATGTAATGGTCGAAATAACTATGGTTAATACAATGGTTAATTGCAAACTACATTCCTTACAAAAGTTTCGTCAGCGATACTATCAAACCGTTATCGTGTTCAACAACTAGATTATCTTGATATATGTATAAACCCTTAGTAGGCTTTGTACTTCCACCTCCATCATGACCAGTATGAATACCTTCAAACTCAACTAAGAAAGAATAACCACCTTTCGCACGCACAACGCCATGCGGATGCTTTATTAAATCTTTGTACTGAGTAAAGCTTAGAGACGAAGCCCTACATGCTTCCTGCATAGACGTTGAAGTAAACATAACTGTATCTCCAACTTTTATATTTTTCGTATATTCCATTTACAAAGCTCCTTTATTAAGGTCTTCTTTCATGCATTTAGGTATGTCAACGCCAAACTTTTTATTATAATTATTGATTAAATAATCATACTTACTTGGCTCAATGCTTCTAAAGTAAGACAATTCACCACCTAATTTTTGAATGCTTAGCACATCCCAAAACTTACCATTTTTATGGTCAATAATATACCTACTTAATCTTGATTTAAGTAATTTTTTTCTTTCATGACCGATAGTAATTTCGTTATCTTTGTTTAACATCACTCCTAACATCCAGTTTCTACCAGCCGTACTGCCGTAATGGGTTTTCTTATCATTTAATGTAAATGGTGCATCAAAATGAGCCAACGCACTTTTAACATAGTTTACAATGTCTGTAAACATAAATGATACTCTACAGCTAATATCTATATCGTCTGCGTATCGGGTGTAAACATAGTGATTGTTGTTGTAATCCTTTAACCTATTTGATACCTCATAATCAATGGGTATCATCATCAGATTTGTTAATAACGGACTAATTGGAGTGCCTTGTGGCAAACCTCCGTTCAAAAAACATAGCTCTAATGATTTTTTTAATATTAATTCGGTCATACTATTTTTGTATAATTCCGAAATAGGAAAGACTTTGCTTAGCATCTTGTGTAAAAACTCTGGAGTAGTGCTTCCGAAGAAGTTACTCATATCAATTTTGAGCACCCATCTACTCTTGTTTCTTTGATGTCTTTTTACTGCGTCAACCGCACATCTGTCCTGCACATAAGCAAATGCAGATGTGTGGTGAGTCGCTGGAAGTTCTTCCTCGAATATACGCTTTAACTCTCTCAAAGCTGTCATTAAAGGTGGTAATGGTTCGTCTATCTGTCGATATCCACCCTTAGCTTTTGGAATAAAAAATGTATGATACAACTCTTTACGGTCAATATCATATAAATCCTTATATTTTTGTACAAAGTTCCACAACTTACTATAGAATGAAGTTGTGTTTACTTTTCCTCTTGCCAATTCTGAAGGAGAATCAGCTTTATATGTTCGTGTTGCACCTGGCACAACACCTCTATTTTTGTATTTCCAATCGGCTGATCCAGATAACAAATCCGAAATTGTGATTTGCGGTTGTTTGTTTCTGTATGGGATTGTGATATATACTGAATTTGAATTTGACATAAATTTCTCCCTTGTAAAGATCTAATTATATATGTTGTAGGAAGGCGTTGTCTCCTTGAGTCTTGTCCGTGTACTATTTGCAGCTGTTTTGTAGAACTTTATATTTATAGTCTTAAGCTGCATCTTGAGCCGGATTTGGCAGCGTGGTTCCGTCCTTCCAACATTGTGATACACTAGGTAAAACCATAGTGCGGTTAGCACCTACTACATCTTTTTTTAATGAGACAATTAATATACCGTTAACTGTCCACTAAATGGATTTACGATTACGAATGAATGCAAAGTCTTTTTGTTAATAAAGTTTACAAAGTTTGCAACACCGTATGATACAATACAGTGCACTGTTGGGTTTACCCCTAAAACCCCTCCGCAGGCGGATTTTGGGGTAGCTTCGTCAGCTTCATCATCTGTAAAGTCCATACTGCTAATAAAATTATGAATACTGTCTTCGTTAGACCAGTCAGCAGCATAATGCTGAGCATCTTCCAGTCCGGTTCTGAAGTCAAACATCGCAGTCACACATCTGTTATCTTTGAATTTCTCAGCGATTTCTCTTCTTAATTTGACACTATCTACCGCCAAGAATACATAGCCGGAAAGTTTTTGACCAGTCCAACCAGTGTTGACTAACTTAATATCGCCTTCTGGGATGTCTGGATTAATTGATAGGATGCGGTTTTTAACCGCATCAACCTTCAAACTGCCAATATCCGAATTGACGAACATCTGATTTGCAATATTGTGAGGTTCAACCTTATCAAAGTCATACAACACAAATCTTGTCACGCCTAATCTAGTAAGCTGTTCTGCAATTGTACTGCCAACAGAACCACACCCGATGATGTGAACCCTACCTTTGATATTTGACGGATTGAAATATTCTAAGGATTTTGTCAAATCCATATTACCATTCCTTTCTAGTTACATATCGTATCCGTAGTTATATCCTAAATAACTATCATAATTCTCATACCATATGTAGTCTTCAATGTATTCTTTTGCAATTTTTAACAAGGATTTGAAAGAGGTATCCTTAACCAATCCTTGTTCATACTGGTCTTCGATAAAGTCTACCGCCTCTTGGGCGTCATAATATGACACTCCTTTCATAGACGCTCTTACCTGTGCAGGAGTAATAATAGACCTAATATCTTTCTTTAAATTATCGTCGACCTTAGCAGTGGTGGAGGTCTTTGTAGGGATAACAGAAACCACTTTTGATGTTTTATTTCTAACATTTTTTAATGATTCCGACATCCAGTCGGATAATAAACTACCATCATCCTTACATACATCAAAGACAATCTCCGTATTTGCTTTGGACGCTGATGATTGCTCATACATAACATTCTTTTGAATGTCATACAATCTCACCGTCATATCACCACGCTTATTCACAATTAAAAAGATATAAAAGTCATTGCCTCCGAGCTGGGATACTGTATCGGTTTGAAAATTCTCATCAGTACCCGATGGAGTTACTCCCATATTTACGTGTGAATGTCCGTGGAATCTCAAATTGTTAAAGGTATCGTCATCGAGACTTTGCTTCCATTCAGCAAATTCCTCGTCTTCACAAGTTACCGTTGCACCAGTAACTTCTTGAGGGGGTACAAGAATGTCCGTGATTACATATGAGTTATCTCCAACCTTGTCGACTGTACCATACCAACCGATTTCTTTGTCAGCCTGAGCCACTAATGACTGCATTTTTACATATGAATTTGATGTCATATACACATACACACAGTCTTCATCCGAAGATTTTTCAAGATTTAGATATTTACTACATTTTTGGTGGCCAGAGACCGCCTTAGATAGCTCATCTTTTGCCTTTGCAATTTTATCCTGAGACTCTTTTTGAATGTCATCAATGATGCCTTGCAAGACGCTATCATAAATATCCTGTGTGAGTTTAATTCTTCTCATCTGACTTTTCCTCCTTCAAAGCTTTAAGCAGTTCTTTTGCAGTTAAGTCTTTCTCTTTATAAGTGAAATATTTGTTATCACTGTCAAAAGCATTGCTTAAATATGAGCAAAATGCCTCCATAACTGGCGTGTCGTTCAGATTTAAACTGCCAGTCGCAACAATGGTTGTGAGAATACCAGATTCATATTCTCCACTTCTTGCTTTATCAGCAAGTGTCGTTTCGTAACTACCCATACAGCCATATTTAATTAAATGTGGATTTGGAAGATAGCCTTGGGCTTCAATTTCTGTACTTGTCATATCTCTGAGCGGCATAAATGTGCCGCCCACATCTAATCTCCAGTCTGCATAGAGCTTGATATGTACAAGCTCATCTACAAATATTGCCTTATATAAGGCAATAACATTATCTGAGAAGTTATATAGGTATGAGTTTTCGTTACCTAAAACATCTTCAGCAATATCAGGACTATAGTTATCTAATGGTGTTGTTACACTATATGTAAGTCTAGATTTTTGTTTAAACTCTTTAAACCTTAGATTACTATTTGTAATAAATAGATTGGAGATAGATGTGTCGTTGTCAGAAGACACTTGATATTTTAACGCACCTAGTTCCTCTGAAACCGTATTCCACGTATTCAAAAGTTCGTTTAAACGATTACGATACCGCTCAATTTCATGAGCAGTATCGTTATATTGGTCTTGTTTGCGTTCGATGAGTCTATCTTTTATAATTCCAGTAAAGTTATCTAAGCACATATGAATATACCTATCAAAGATAGGATATTGTTCACAAAACTTGTCTAGCCGAGCTTTACACTCTGCCTCTGTAATTTTCTGTTCTGAAATACCTATTATGAAATCTCTTTCATCGTCACTTAAAGCAATTTTTGTAAATAACCATTTACAAAGTCTCGGAAGTAACGCAGCGGTGATTATTTGAACATCACCGACAAAAGATTCTGTTATGATTACAACTTTTTTATTTGGGCTTGATGTATATATTTGTACAGCATATCCTGCGTCTTTATATGCAATCTCGCCTGCTTTATCTCTTTCATATGTAGATACATCTACTGCCTCTGTAGTAATTATGACCGATGTGTCATCAGCAGACACATCACTAACATCTAACTCAGAAAATACCCAATGGAATTTCGTACCTTCCAATCTTCGATATATGAGGTATCTCATAATTGCAAGGCTTGTTAAGTTGGTAAATCTATCGTCAAATACGATATTGTCAAAAAACATATCTGCTTGATTTGATAAAATTGTACCATTATTAATATTTACCAAAATTTATCGCTCCTTAATTAAATTAATCTTATGGTGAACTTTCTTACCCTTTTTGATAACAAGTTCATTATTTGTAAAGTCATCTTCCTTAATTTCTAGGAAAATGTCAGTTACTTTAGCATCATTTACAGAGATACCGTTCTGAGTGATAAGTCTTCTACCTTCACCTTTACTTGAGATAAGACCACACTTAACTAGTAGGTCAAGAATTTGTATACCCTCACCTAACTCTTCCTTAGTTAGGTCTGTTGATGGCATATTAGCATC
>ULYU01037059.1_pt1 | contig 14136 bp, 9 predicted proteins | sample 1962481 | NCBI WGS metagenome assembly ULYU01 (sample SAMEA4835872, study PRJEB28245) | human gut metagenome | biome: gut microbiome; material: fecal sample | place: Denmark | collected 2008 | reverse complement strand
TATATCGCAACACGAAATGGGCTCTTTCGCAAACCAGTGAGCGCATCATCAATTTGCCATAATGCGTAAACCGCTGTCTGTCAGACACATAACAAAACCCTTCAAAACTTGCGTATTTGCGGTCGAAGGAGCAGTCGGACGAAAAAACGCGCGTATTTTCGAGTTACGGTGAATATTTATTCATTTCTCCGCTTTGCTTTCTGCATATTTATGCAAAATCTTCTTTGTGCTCTATGACAGCCGTATATACAGGCATGAAAATGGTATTTCGGTAAGTATTAATTACCGAATAATCATGTTTTTCTATCGTTTAGGCACGATAGATGTACGTATGATACATACGCGCCTTTTCTCCGGTTGCGTGGTTTATGATGTTTTCCTATTTTTGTAGAGCTGATGCAGGTGTGTTTTCAACGCCCGTATTGTCCGGTTTTTGTGCCGGATATGATGTAGCAGGCCATCGACTGAAGATTCAGATAAAATATAAAATATGTCAGGAAAAGCATTAATATTAACAGCCTTTGTGCTGTTTTCATTCGCCTCGTGCGAGAAGAAGAAGGTCGAATATAGTCCTGCTTACAATACACCCACGCCTACTTACACCGTCAGCGACGACAATGAGGCGGAGGATACGGGCTCTGATGAGAGCGAACCTATGGCGTCATGCCCGTTCTGTGGAGGCAGCGGCAGTGGTCCGGGTGGCGGTAACTGCGGTTTCTGCGGTGGCAGTGGAGAGGTCACCGCGGTGGAAGCGGCACAGGGACGGCACGTGATGAACGGCGGATCGGTGAGCGATTTCTATCCTTCCGGCGGCAGTTCGTCAGGCAGTTCGCAACAGAGTGGTCCGCGCGACAGAATGTGTCCGGCATGCGGCGGAGGCGGTGTCTGCCCGGTGTGCAGAGGCAACGGCGAGGTGATTAACTACGGAAACACCAGTATCTGCGACTATTGCTACGGCGAGGGACGCTGTCCGAAGTGCATGGGACACGGCACTATCCCCGACCGTCCGTAGAAAACATGCGAATGCTGCGAGGCATTCTGGATTAGAGGTTTGAGTAAATAATGTGGCAGGCGGCTTATTGTCGAATCTGAATAATGCCTGTCGAATATAGAATGTCTGATATCATTGTCTGTTTGCTTCTACTATGGGAAAAACAATATATATGCATTCAGCGGTGAGACCCGGACATTCTTTTTTTGTGTAATGCCATGAAACGCGGTTTCTGATGATAAATTTCAGACCATGTGGGCACGATTTTCCACCGTTTGGGCTTCGTAGTCTGCCATACAGTCCGTATGTGCCATTTGGGCGGTTGCATACGTGTTGCGCTTTGCCTATCTTTGTACTGGTCAACGGCTCTCGCCGTATGGAAAAAACATAAGCTGGTTTAAGTTGTGGAAAATGGGGTTGGTAGAATTATTGATGTTATATTAAAATAATGTATTATGAGAACTATCTTTATTCTGTTTTCTTTTGTTCTTGTTGGGTTAGGACTCTCCATACCTGGGGCGCAGGATGAAATCATCACGAAGAACGGCGATGTGTCTCAGGAATGTAACGTGGAGACAAGCGATAAGTATTTGCTCTACAACACGGAGAACAAGACCGACGAGGCAGATGACGAGCCAAACAGTCTGCTGATGGCTATGGGAGTGGAGAAGGTTTCTGTGCTTGATGACGGCAATATGTGGATAAGTCTTATACAGGTTTGTTTCCATAAAAAGAACAAGAAGAATGTTCCCGGTTTCTCCGGAACGAAGGGTGACTTTATCTTTCAGTCTTCGTCACGGCGTTATATGTCGTGACCATGGCTCTCGCATAGTCTTTATGCTTGTATGTTTTCAGGCATGAGGCGTTGTGGTGGGCTGTCGGTGACGGCTCACCGCAATTTATTTTTTCACGTATCTGCGCAATACGCGGACGATTGTTTATTAATAATTAAATAATGGTAATTATGAAGGTTTTACGACGTATTATGTTTGTTGTGATGTGTTGTTTAGGCAGCGCGGGTGTCAGTGCGCAGGGCTTGGGCGACATTCTCAACTCTTTAAGTGAAGGACTGACGATAGGTGCGGTTCTGAAAAATCCTAATCTGCAGTCGGCGGACATGAAGAACTTTTTCGCGTTCATCAATGCCGGGCACAACAGTTTCAACTCGGGACAGTTCGGTGATGCCGTGTCTCATTACAAAGAGGCAAGGAATATCGCTGCCAGGACCAACGACAGAATACTGCGTAAGGTTTATCTCAACTATGGCATAAAGGCTCAACTGGATGAGTGGTATAACAATGCGTATGCTCAATATAAGTTGCAGAACCCGTCGAAACCTGCTGAGAGCAGTGGCTCAGTCTCTGTTTTCTCCGGCGGAGGTTTCTATACTGCCCCGAGCACAGGCGGAAGTACCACCACTAAGACAAAGACAGTATGCCGTCTGTGCGGCGGAACCGGCCGTAAGATAAAGGAATATTACAGCTCGGGTCAGCGCAAGTGGTGCTCAATATGCAACCGAGAGGTGGGCACGGGTCATCAGCATGTGACCTGCGATCTGTGCCACGGCACGGGCTCGTATTGATGTGCCGGTGTGGAGATAACCGCATAATGACAGAAACGTCAGTTGTCTTACGGATATTATGTATGTGTTAAGCTAAGAAGAGTTGATAAAACATTATTGGGGATTCCGGTGCATGTGGCAATATGCACCGGATTTTATTTTTATTACAAATCGGGACACTTGTCTGTTGCCAGGCTTTAATCGGTGAACGGATAAGTATTTCCCATCCGTACGTCGAACCGTATTCTGTGACTTATTGTTTGTTTTTTTTGTACAAAGTGAGGCATATAATTGAGGCAGGGAATACTCGTATCACCGTTTTGTTACAACATATCCTGTATATCATACGGAGTTTTTCTTTCCGCAGAACAGTCTTATCCGTCCTGCCGTTCCGGCATCATCTTTTTCCACCTACAACGCCATTTTAATAAAAATAAACACATTTTTGTGCATAATTTCCTGAATATGGAGATATATTTCAGATTCTTTTCAGAATTGGATAATAATTTTGCGGCAAGAAACAATAATAAGAACAAACAACTAAAACTAATGTATATGAAAGGAAGAATCACTATTCTAACACTCGTGATGGCGATGTTCATCATGGTATCGTGCGACAACAATGACTCTTTTGACAATGGTAAACTGAACGTAAATCAGGTGCCTAAGGTTGTGATGACTGAGTTCGAGGAGAAATTCCCCGACGCATCGAATGTTTCTTGGGCGAAAAAATACGACTCGTATGCCGTGGCAAGCTTCACGAACACCACCGGTAGCGGTGCCGGAAGCGACTATACTGCATGGTTTGACTGGGGCACAGGCAAGTGGAACATGACTGAGGTGGAGATGCCTTACAGCATGATTCCCGAGGCTGTAAAGACCGCCTTCGAGGCGAGCGACTACTCAAAGTCGCCGTGGGTGAAGGACAATGAGGTGGATTTCCTGCAAAGACCGGACAACGCCGAGGCGCTTTACGTCATTAAGGTGGAGAAAAAGGAATCGGGTGTTGAGACCGAGATGGAACTCTATTACACCGCAGCCGGTGTGCTGGTGAAGGAAATAGCCGATGTGGAGAAGGACTACGACTATCACGACTATCTGCCGCAGACTCCGTCGAATGACATCAGCACATGGCTCAACACAAACTATCCGGGCGCACGCATGGTGGACATGGAGCGCGAGCATAACTCCACTGAGATTGAGTTCGTGAGCAACGGATTGAAGTATGAGGCTGTCTTCGACGCGTCGAACCAGTGGGTTTACACCAAGACCGACTACGGACGCAACTACGCAAGCTACGTTCCTGAGCTGGTGATGAATGCTCTCACTGGTAAATACAGCGCAAGCGAGTGGCGCGTTGACGACGCCGAGAAGTTCGAGTCTGCCACAAACAGCTATTTCAGTTTCGAACTCCAGAGCATCCGCAGCGCATGGGACGACGAGATAGACGTGTACATCGGCACCGACGGAACATTCATCGACCGTCCGCAGAATCCGGACATCACGGTTGGCGGAGCAGGCAGTGTACCGGTGGCTGACGACCTTATGACGTTCATCGAGCAGAAATATAACGGTGCGGTTGTTATAGGCAAGGAGTATGACGACGGCCTCCTGGAGATAAAGATCAGCCACAACGGCCTGATAAAGGAAGTGAAGTTCAACGGCCGCAACCAGTGGGTGAAGACCGAATACGATCTTTACAACTACGAGGACCTGCCGCTTGCAGTGAGGACAACGCTCGAGGCTGACAAGGATTTCCAGAAAGTAAGGATGGAGATGGAGGTAACAGAGACACCTTCGGACACTATTTACAAGATTGAGATAGAGACCGCACGCGCTGAAGTGCAGTACACAATAAACGCTGCGGGAACGCTCCTGCACAAGGAATATGACGACTGACACAAATCCGTGAGGATGTAACAGCGTCATCACCGGATGTCTGCCGGTAAATGTCAGACATGTTGATTGATACTGAGTTCATTTTTTTAGCCCCGTCGGCAGAGCCATATCGGTTTCATACTGATTCTGTCGGCGGGGCTTTCTTTGTCTCTTTATCGTGTCGGTATGAATAATCTGCGGTCCAGGGATGAAGAAAAACATCGCGCCGTTTCAAGCCCGGCAGAAATCGGATGGATACCGATTACAATAAAAAAGGCGGTTCTTCTTCCGGACAACCGATGTTTGTTTCCACTGAAAACAAACCGATATGTACCACTTTCAGATTGTAACCGGATTTTGATTATTCCGTCTCAGTTTCCCGATATACCCCCAAAAATAAGCGAGTATTTGCGGACAAAGTCTCCTTCGGGCGCAAATACGCGAATTATGAGAGTTTTTTATAATATACTGAATACCAATGACTTATATTTAAGGTGTATTTCTTCGCTTTGCGAAAAGGCCCATTTCGGCATGCGAAAAGGCCAATTTCAGAGGCTGAAATGGCCTATATCGCATCCCAATATGGGCTTTATCGCACTGCGAAATGGGCCATATCAGAACACGAAACGGACTTTTCCTGACTATGATATGGGGTATATCAAAATACTATATTGTCCGGAATGCCCTTCATTCTGTACGATTTAACATTCCTTTACATCTCTTTTGCGAAAATATTTTGTCAAAATAATGTCAAGAAAAATTGTAAGTTTATGAGTCGGGTTTTCGTCAAGAACGCTGATGACAGGCGGTAGGGCAGGCACGGAAAATATGTATCGTGCTTGCATTTGTGATTTGTCTGATTGGTATCGTTTCATTCTTTTCGATATGCCGATGGCAGTCCGATGTGTGGATAAAGATATTTACCGGAGACGGTATATTTATGTCGTTACGGCTGGCAGAGCCGGATATGTCGCGTATGTGTGGATAATCGGTGAGTCATCAACAGTTTGGCTGTACTTCTATTATATTTATATGATATATGTTCGGCTCGATAAAACCAATCCAAACAAACAAAAGTTTCTTTGACTTGCCTGTGTGCTCTCCTTTCACTATATTTTCATAATATAGGATGCGGCTCGACATAGCCAATCCAAACAAACATCCGTTTATTTGTTTTGGCAATGAACTCACCTTTCACTATATTTTCATAATATAGGATTCGGCTCGACATTACCAATCCAAACAAACATCCGTTTATTTGTTTTGGCAATGTACTCACCTTTCACTATATTTGCAATATAAACGTACTTTACAGTTGAGAATATGCGTGGAAAACTGTTTTTATTGCTTTTTATGCTTCTTCTGCCGTGTCGTTCGTGGTGTGGCGGTGTGCCATCGTCGCTTGATGAGCGCATCGATTCCTTGCTTTCAGGCAAGCGTATGACCGTTGGCGTGTCGGCCGTGTGCGGAAGTTTCAGTTATGTAAGGAACGCACGGGTGCGCTTTCCTCTTATGAGCGTGTTCAAGGTGCATGTAGCCATGAAGGTGCTTTCCGACCTGGCGGCCGGTGGAACGAGTCTCGATACCATAGTACACGTGGAAAGAGCAATGGTTCACGAGAATACTTACAGTCCGCTACGCGATGCCCACCCCACGGGAGATGTGGACATCAGTGTGGCAGAACTAATGAGATATAGTGTGGCGGAGAGCGACAACAACGCATGCGACATACTCATCGCCATGGCAGGAGGTGTGCGGCAGATAGACCGTTATGTGCGTTCGCTCGGCGTGAAGGGCTTTAGTCTGAAGTACGACGAGGACGGCATGCACCGCGACCTCACCAACTGTTATGACAACTGGAGCCGTCCCGAGGCCATGACACAGCTCATGCAACTGATATTCGAAAGCAATACGCCGCTCTACGAACCCCTGCGTCGCATAATGGCCACCACCGTAACGGGTGCCGACAAGATACGTGCCGGTGTGCCTGCCGGTATGCCCATAGCCCACAAGACGGGCAGTTCGGACCGCATAGACGGCATAAAGACCGGCGACAACGATGTGGCTGTGGTGCGTATGCCGTCGGGTCGCAACTGCTACATCACCGTTTTCATAAAGGATTCGGCCGAGAGCGACGCCGTCAATGCCTCTGTCATAGCCTCCGTGGCACGCGAGATTGTGGCCGAGGTGGAGGCACGCGGGCTCTAAGGGCGTTCATGTCCGCAAGCGTAACCGCGCTGTGTCGCGGTTCGTGGCGGTGCTCCGCGCCAAGTGCCGCCTCACTTATATAAACCTGATAATCTGCTAATCAAAACAATAAAACCTTATGAACCTCAGAACACTTTTTCTCTCCAGCATGCTGGCTTTGAGTCTTACGGCCGGTGCCGACGGCTGGAAAGGTCGTCCCGTAGACTTCTCCCACGGCCGCATCGTGGTGTCCGAAAACCATCGTTTCCTGCAACATGAGGATGGCACACCCTTCTTCTATCTCGGCGACACAGCCTGGGAACTGTTCCACCGCCTGTCGCGTGAGGAGGCCGACACCTATCTTTCCGACCGTGCGTCGAAAGGATTCACCGTCATACAGGCCGTTGCCATAGCCGAGCTCGACGGGCACACCGTGCCAAACGCATACGGACACCTGCCTCTCAACGACTTCGACCCGGCGTCGCCAGCCGTCACCGACGGACCCGACAACGACTATTGGGACCATGTGGACCACATCGTGGCGCGCGCAAACGCCCTCGGCATGTATGTGGGAATGTTGCCCACGTGGGGCCGCTACTGGCAGAGGGGACGGGAGTGCGCGGTAATCGTCCGCTGTTCGACGAGCGCAATGCCGAGATCTACGGCGAGTTTCTCGGACGAAGATACAAGGACAGCCGTGTGATATGGATTCTCGGAGGCGACCGCAATGTGGACAACGACAATCAGAAAGCCGTGATACGTGCCATGGCGCGCGGACTGCGGCGCGGTCATGGGGACACGCAGCTCATGACGTTCCATCCAACGGGCGGGCAAGGCTCCTCCACATGGTTTCACAACGATGAATGGCTGAGCTTCAACATGAGGCAGAACGGCCACAACTCCGACTACACCGGATGCTACAGCAATACGCTCGAGGACTACCGGCGCACGCCCGTGAAGCCCGTAATCGACGGCGAACCGCTCTACGAGGACCATCCGCTTTCGTTCGACGCTGCGCGCCTCGGCTATTCCATATCGTCGGATGTGCACCGCCCTCTTTATTGGGACCTCTTCAACGGAGCGTGCGGCCACACCTACGGACACCACTCCGTGTGGCAGATGTTCGACCCCGACAAGGGCCGTAATCCTATAAACAATCCGCTCTGCACGTGGCAGGAAGCCCTTGACCGTCCCGGTTCGGGACAGATGATGCACGCCCGCCGGCTCATTGAGTCGCGCCCGTACTTTAGTCGCGTGCCCGATCCTTCGCTCATAGTCAGCGCCCGTGTGCCGCAGTCGGTGCTCGGTGAGGGCCGCTACCGCCTCGTTGCCACGCGCGACACAGCCGGAACATACGCCATGGTTTACGTGCCGTCGGGCCGACGGTTCTCCGTCAATACCTCACAGCTGCGCGGCAAACGGCTGAAAGCATGGTGGTTCTGTCCGCGCGACGGCAAGGCAACCGCCATCGGTACATTCACCAATGACGGCAATCCGTTGACCTTCGTGCCGCCCACCGACGGCGAACTGACCGACTGGGTGCTCGTGCTCGACGATGCGTCGTGCCGCTATCCTGCGCCCGGAAGCAGACGGTGGAAGGGCGACTGGAGCCGTTAGCATGTAGGCACGGATGTGCAGATGGCGTAAATCTGCGTAATGTGCGGTGTCTGATAATGCGGAACGGGAAGGGCGTCATGGCATCGGAAAGTGTATAAATATACAGTTTTGAAAGTGAAATATTCTGACAGATAAAATCCTGAAAATAGAAACCGGAGGCAGGAAAACTGCCTCGTCGCGACTCGTGGATGAGGCTTCTCCGCACCGGTTCTTATTACATCACGTCGTTGTAAGGAATCGACGGTCTCACGCTGCCGCCCTCTTCGTCATTCCACGAAGTGTTATGAACGAGTCCACCGCAGGTCGGCTTTTGTTTTATTTTATAGCAATGGCCGTATTTACGATATCACTTGAGAACGGCATTTGAAGTTACAAATGTGATTTTTAAGGCAGCTTTATTTATCAAATTGTAAGAAAATATGATAAATTACAATTTTTTTTAATGAAAGATGAGATAATGTTGAGCATTTTGAAACAAATTTAATACTTTTGCAGGACATACGATTTAAATCGTAGGTAATTCGTCGCACATAGACATAGTGAATAATGAAAAATAATCTTTTTAATAACATGACAATGTCGGAGAGAACAGGATTGTATGACGCATCAAACGAACATGATGCATGTGGAGTGGGCATGATTGTGAACATCCACGGCAACAAATCGCACGAACTGGTGGATTCGGCTCTCAAAGTGCTCGAAAACATGAAGCATCGTGGAGCCGAGGGCGCCGATAACAAGACCGGCGACGGAGCCGGAATAATGCTTCAGATACCACACGAGTTCATCCTCCTGCAGGGCATTCCGGTACCGGAGAAGGGCAAATACGGTACGGGTCTGGTGTTCCTTCCAAAGGACGAGAAGGAGCAGGCTGGCATGCTCAGCATAATGATAGAGGAGATTGAGCGTGAGGGTCTCAACCTGATGCATCTCCGCAACGTGCCCGTCAATTCGTCGGTATTGGGCAAGGACGCCCTGGCTACCGAGCCGGACATAAAGCAGGTGTTCATAACCGGTGTGACTGATGCCGCAGACATCGACCGCAAATTGTACATCATACGAAAACGCATAGAGCGACGCATCAAGCATAAGGATTTCTACATCGTGTCGCTTTCGAGCAAGAACATAGTTTATAAGGGCATGCTGTCGTCGGTGCAGGTGCGCGAATATTTCCCCGATCTCACACAACCGTATTTCACAAGCGGTTTGGCGGTGGTGCATTCGCGCTTCAGCACCAACACGTTCCCTACGTGGAGCCTTGCCCAGCCGTTCCGCCTGCTGGCGCACAACGGTGAGATAAACACCATCCGCGGCAACCGTGCGTGGATGGAAGCCCGCGAGAGTGTGCTCTCTACGCCGGCTCTAGGCGACGTGAGAGGCATACGCCCGATCATCCAGCCCGACATGAGCGACAGTGCGTCGCTCGACAATGTGCTGGAGTTCTTCGTTATGTCGGGACTCAGCCTGCCGCATGCCATGGCCATGCTCATACCGGAGTCGTTCAATGACAAGAACCCGATAAGCGAGGACCTCAAGGCTTTCTACGAGTATCACTCCATTCTTATGGAGCCGTGGGACGGCCCTGCCGCGCTGCTGTTCAGCGACGGACGCTATGCCGGAGGAATGCTCGACCGCAACGGTCTGCGTCCGGCACGCTATCTGATAACCCGCAACGACATGATGGTTGTGGCCAGTGAGGCCGGCGTAATCAACTTCGAACCGGGTGACATAAAGGAGAAAGGACGCCTTCAGCCGGGCAAGATTCTGCTCGTGGATACGCAGGAAGGCAAGATATACTACGACGGTGAGCTGAAAAAGAACCTGGCTTCGATGAAGCCGTACAGACAGTGGCTCTCCGCCAACCGCATCGAACTCGATGCCCTGCGCAGCGGACGTAAGGCACCGAACAGCGTGGACGATTACGACCGTCGCCTGAGAGCGTTCGGCTATACACGCGAGGATGTGGAACAGGTGATACAGCCCATGAGCAGCAAAGGTTCTGAACCTACTGCGTCAATGGGTAACGACACTCCGCTGGCTGTGCTGTCCGACCGTCCGCAACTGCTCTTCAACTACTTCCGTCAGCAGTTTGCCCAGGTCACAAATCCGCCTATCGACCCTATCCGCGAAGAGCTGGTCATGTCGCTTACCGAGTACATCGGCGCAGTGGGAATGAACATTCTTCTGCCCGACGAGTCGCATTGCAAGATGGTGCGTCTGCCGCATCCGGTGCTCACCAATACACAACTCGACATTCTCTGCAACATCCGCTACAAGGGATTCAACACGGTTAAGCTGCCGATGATATTCGAGGCGGCACACGGAAAACCGGCAATGCACGCCGCTCTTACCGAGTTGTGCAAGCGTGCGGAGGCATCAGTGGATGAGGGTGTGAACTACATCATCCTATCCGACCGTGGCGTTGACGAGACCCACGCCGCCATACCGTCGCTCCTTGCCGTGAGTGCCGTGCATCATCATCTTATCTCTGTGCAGAAGCGTGTGCAGACAGCGCTCATCGTCGAGAGCGGTGAGATACGCGAGGTGATGCACGCCGCGCTGCTGTTGGGCTACGGAGCAAGTGCCATAAATCCATATATGGCGTTCGCGGTGATAGACGATCTGGTCAAGCGCAACGAGATTCAGCTTAACTATGAGACCGCCGAGAAGAATTATATCAAAGCCGTATGCAAGGGCTTATACAAGATAATGAGTAAGATGGGCATCAGTACCATCCGTTCATATCGTGGAGCAAAGATATTCGAGTCCATCGGACTGGGCGAGGAATTGCTGCGCGACTATTTCGGAACCACCGTATCTACGGTCGGCGGAATAGGTCTGGAAGAGATCGCCCACGACTATGTGGCATTCCACGAGAGTGGATACGGCAAGTCAGACACTTCAGGTCTGCTGCCTCATGTGGGCCTTTTCTCCTATCGCAAGGATGGAGTGAAACATGCGTGGAACCCTGTCACGATATCCACTTTGCAGCTCGCCACACGTCTGGGAAGCTATAAGAAGTTCAAGGAATTCACTTCTCAGGTTGACCAGAAGGAGAGCGAGATATTCCTGCGCGACTTCTTCGACTTCAAACGCAACCCTATTCCAATAGAAGAAGTGGAGCCGGTGGAGAACATCGTGCGCCATTTCGTGACGGGAGCAATGTCGTTCGGAGCCATCAGTAAGGAGGCTCACGAGGCTCTCGCGCTTGCAATGAATGAGCTGGGAGCACGCAGCAACACTGGAGAAGGTGGCGAGGACAGCAGCCGTTTCCATGATACGGTGGACGGCATATCGCTCAACAGTAAGACAAAACAGGTGGCGTCAGGACGTTTCGGTGTGACTGCCGAATATCTGGTGAACGCCGATGAGATACAGATTAAGGTGGCTCAGGGTGCCAAGCCGGGTGAAGGCGGACAGCTGCCTGGCTTTAAGGTGAACGAGGTCATTGCGCGTACACGTCACTCCATCCCCGGTATTTCACTCATTTCTCCGCCACCTCATCACGACATTTACTCAATAGAGGATCTCGCTCAGCTCATTTTCGACCTGAAGAATGTCAATCCTAAGGCGCAGATAAGCGTCAAGCTGGTGGCAGAGAGCGGTGTAGGAACAATCGCTGCGGGCGTTGCCAAGGCAAAAGCCGACCTGATTGTCATCTCCGGAGCGGAGGGAGGAACAGGTGCTTCGCCTGCTTCGTCAATGAGATATGCCGGTATCTCGCCCGAGATAGGTATCAGCGAGACACAGCAGACGCTCGTCCTCAACGGACTGCGCGGACAGGTTCGTCTGCAGACCGACGGTCAGTTGAAGACCGGACGCGACGTCATTAGCATGGCGTTGCTCGGTGCCGACGAGTTCGGATTCGGTACGACGGTGCTCATTGTGCTTGGTTGCGTGATGATGCGCAAGTGTCACACCAACATGTGTCCGGTGGGTGTAGCCACTCAGGATCCAAAATTGCGTGAGCATTTCCGCGGACATTACAAGTATATCGTGAACTATTTCCGATTCCTTGCACAGGAAGTGCGTGAGTATCTTGCGCAGATGGGATTCAGGAAACTCGACGATATAGTAGGTCGTGCCGACCTCATCGAGATAAGGAAAGACAAAGAGCACGGCAGATCATCGTTGCTCGACTTCAGCCATATGCTCCATATGGTGGATAACGGTGCCGCAATACACCACGTGAGCGAGCAGCAGCACGACATCGACCACGTGAAGGATGTAGATATGATAGCTGCCGCACACGACGCGATAGATAACGGCAAGGAGGTCTCACTCGACTATGCCATAGCCAATACCGACCGTTCCGTAGGTGCGATGCTGTCGGGTGTGGTTGCCGCCAAGTATGGTAACGACGGACTGCCAGACCAGTCTATCAATGTAAGATTCAAGGGATCGGCCGGTCAGAGCTTCGGAGCGTTCCTCGCACACGGCATCAGTTTCCGTCTCGAAGGCGAGGCCAACGACTATCTTGGCAAGGGTTTGAGCGGTGGACTCATATCCGTTCAGCCGCCTATCAGGTCTAACTTCAAGGCAGAGGAGAACACCATTGCCGGCAACACACTGCTTTATGGCGCGACAAGCGGCCAGGTATATATCAACGGTTGTGTGGGCGAGAGATTCGCAGTGCGCAACTCCGGTGCCGTTGCCGTGGTGGAAGGCGTGGGCGACCACTGCTGTGAGTACATGACAGGCGGCCGTGTGGTAGTGCTCGGAAAGACCGGACGCAACTTCGCCGCAGGTATGAGTGGCGGTCTGGCATACGTCTGGGACCACGACCATACGTTCGATTACTTCTGCAACATGGAGATGGTGGAACTGTCGCTGCTTGAGAGTTCGACGGCGCGCAAGGAACTGCACGAGCTCATACGCCAGCATTATCTGTACACAGGTTCGCCGTTGGCACGCACGATGCTCGACGACTGGAATCACTATGCCGACGAGTTCATACAGGTGACACCTATCGAATACAAGCGCGTACTTGCCGAAGAGCAGATGCGCAAGCTGCAGCAGAAGATAGCAGACGTACAGAGAGATTATTAAATATTAACAGAACTTTATCACAAACATATATATGGGAAATCCTAAAGCATTTCTTACCGTACCGCGTCAGGAAGCCGGTTACCGCCCTGTTCACGACAGAATAAGCGACTACGGCGAGGTGGAACAGACGTTGAACACAAGTGAACGCAAGCTGCAGGCATCACGTTGTATGGACTGCGGTGTGCCGTTCTGCCATTGGGCATGCCCGCTGGGCAACCGTCCTCCGGAGTTTCAGGACGCGCTGTACAAGGGAAAATGGAGAGAGGCTTACGAGATATTGAGTGCCACGAACGACTTCCCGGAGTTCACCGGACGCATCTGTCCGGCACTCTGCGAGAAGAGTTGTGTGCTTAAACTGGCCATCGACGCGCCGGTGACTATACGCGAAGATGAGGCCGCCATAATAGAAGCGGCTTTCAGAGAGGGCTATGTGCAGCCCAAGACCTACGAGCGCAACGGCAAGAAAGTGGCCGTCGTGGGATCCGGTCCTTCGGGACTTGCCGCTGCCAACAGACTTAACGCCATGGGCTACGAGGTGACAGTGTTCGAGAAAGACGAATATATCGGCGGACTGTTGCGCTTCGGAATACCTAACTTCAAGCTCAACAAATCGATCATCGACCGCCGTGTGGACATAATGAAGGCCGAAGGCGTGAAGTTCTGCGTCAGCACTCCGATTGACGTTCAGAAACTGCCTGAAGGCTTCGATGCCTATTGTGTGTGCACCGGAACGCCGCAGGCACGCGACCTCAAGATACCCGGACGCGAGTTGAAAGGCATACATTTCGCTCTTGAGATGCTGTCGCAGCAGAACAGAGTGCTCGCCGGACAGACCTTCGACCGCGAACACCGC
>ULYU01014213.1_pt1 | contig 14189 bp, 10 predicted proteins | sample 1962481 | NCBI WGS metagenome assembly ULYU01 (sample SAMEA4835872, study PRJEB28245) | human gut metagenome | biome: gut microbiome; material: fecal sample | place: Denmark | collected 2008 | reverse complement strand
GCTCCAGTCACTTGCCTATAAGGTTGGTGTGCATGCGGTTCGTTTCCTGAATAATAAAAAAGAAGAAAAGATCGATATGAGTTCGCCGTCTATCGTCCGGGATCCAAATAAATGTATCCTGTGCGGTGACTGTGTGCGTACCTGTGATGAGATTCAGGGACTTGGTGTTATTGATTTTGCATTCCGTGGTTCGAAAATGAAGGTACAGCCGGCATTTGACAAGCCGCTTGCAGAGACAGACTGTGTAGGATGCGGACAATGTGCAGTTGTCTGCCCGACCGCAGCGATCTCAATCCGTACCAATGTAACCGATATCTGGGATGCGATCGAAGATCCGTCCATCCGGGTGGTCGCACAGATCGCACCGGCAGTCCGCGTGGCAGTTGGAGATAACTTCGGTATACCAAAGGGCGAGAACTGTTTTGGCAAGCTGGTATCAGCACTTCGTATCATGGGCTTTGACATGGTATTTGACACAAGCTTTGGTGCCGATCTTACAGTTATGGAGGAATCAAAGGAATTTGCAAAGCGTCTTGCGTCGGATGAGAAGCTGCCATTATTTACATCCTGTTGTCCGGGCTGGGTCAAATATTGTGAAGAAAAATATCCGGAATTTGCAGATAATCTGTCAACCTGCCGTTCTCCACAGGGAATGTTCTCGGCAGTGATCAAGGATTATTTTGCAGAGAAAGATAAAGAAGATGGTAAGAGAACGATGGTTGTATCGATCATGCCTTGTACAGCAAAGAAGGGAGAGATCCTCCGACCGGATAATTTCACGGATGGCAGACAGGATACCGATTATGTCATCACAACGACAGAGGTTGTGCGGATGATCAAGCAGATGGGACTGCAGTTTACCGAACTGGAAAATGAATCCGCAGATGCACCATTTTCCGTGGCTTCCGGTGCAGGCAAGATCTTCGGAACGACAGGTGGTGTAACGGAAGCGGTGCTCCGTCGTCTTGCGGAGGACAAATCCTATAACACGATCCGTGAGATCAGTTATACAGGTGTCCGGGGATTTGAAGGAACGAAGGAAGCAACGATCGATTTAGATGGCAGAGAAGTGAAGATCGCAGTTGTACATGGTCTTGCAAATGCAGGACGGTTGCTTGACCGTATCCGATCCGGCGAAGCAAGCTATGATTTCGTTGAAGTTATGGCGTGCAGACGTGGATGTATCATGGGTGGCGGTCAGCCATCCGGCGCAGGCCCAAGAACCAGACGGAGCCGTATGGAAGGTATGTACAATGCAGATGCAAGTTCCAATGTCCGTTTCTCCGAGGAAAACCCGGCAGTCCGTCAGTTGTATGATCATTTCCTTGCCGGAAAAGAACATCGGCTGCTACATCGGAATCTGTAGAGTTATATTAATTAATACAAAAACGCAAATAAGCAGGAACTTTAAAAGTTTCCTGCTTATTTGCGTATAGTAATTATTGAAGAATTATTCGGTTACTTCTTTTGCTCCTGTATTTGCATTTGCTTCCGGCATAAGTTTTTTGAATAATGGAACAATCTGTGCAGCAATGATAGCTTTTACAAGATCAAGTGGAATAAATGCAACAAAGCCTGAAAGGAAAGCAACTTTCCAGGTTAAGTTTCCGTTGAATTTCCACCATAACATACCGATGATGTCGATAAGTGCTGCTGTTAAAATAGCAACGATCGTATAACGGATACGATTGTATTTCTTACCCTTTGCCAGACCTGCAAAGATAGTAACGATAATAAATGAGAATGTATATCCACCAAATACTCCTGTCAGATAACCGATACCGGAGCCGCCGCCGATAAATACCGGAACACCGACTGCACCGAGGATCATCCATAAGGCAACGATGATCGTTGAGTCGCGGACTTCAAATACCAGTGCAATGAGCATGATCATAAAGTTCAATAATGTAATGTGAGCTGCATTTGGGAGTGGAGTTGGGATGCTTAAATATGCAGATACGCATAAGATTGCTGCAAATACAGCCATCATTGTAATCTCCACGGTTGTGAATTTGTTTTTCATCTGTGTGTTCTCCTTGTTGATAAATAATATACATACAATGGGTGCCATTCCTCGATTGGATGAGGTTAAGGGGGATTGACAAAAATATGAAGCGGATAGCAGGGCTAAGCTATCCGCTTCCAGATAACAAATTGAATGTCAACTATTAAATGGCACCCACTGGATAACATTATAGATGGTATATTCTTAATTGTCAACCATAAAACAAACATTAAGGTTGACAATTGAAACGGGAGACTTAAGGGTTGAAAAAAAGCAGATATAAATATACTATATAAGAATATGATAAAGAAAAACAGGTAGGAGGCAGCGGCTATGCTTAGAGTTGGTGTTACGGAACTGGATATTGGATTTGAGAATAGGGAAGAAGCAAAGAAACGCTGTCTTGAAGTTATGGAAGAAGCCTGTGCAAATGGAGTAGAGCTTCTGGTATTTCCGGAGATGACACTGACAGGATTTACGATGCGCCCATGGTTACATGGGGAAAGCGGGGATGCGGATAATATCCCTGACAGTGTTTCATTTTTTATGGAGAACAGCAAAAAATATAAGATGCCTATGGCATTTGGATATATTCGTGCAGTTATGGCCGATGGCAGCCTGGTGTGTGATGAAATGAAAGAAAATGCTTACGAGAACCGGCTGGTGCTTGTGGATGGAGAAAATATATTGCTTGATTATGCTAAGGTTCATCCATTTTCATATAGCGGTGAGGATAAGGCATATCGGGCAGGAGAAAAGCTTGTACAGGCACAGGTAAAGGATATCCGGATAGGCGGATATATCTGCTATGATCTTCGTTTCCCGGAGATTTTCTCTGCAATGAGAGACCGGTATGAGGCTGTCATGGTAATCGCAAACTGGCCGGAAACAAGGGCGGAACAATGGGAAACACTTTTAAAAGCAAGGGCGATCGAGAATCAGGCATATGTGATCGCTGTCAACCGGGTCGGAGATGGAGACGGGCTTCACTATATTCCGGGCTCTCATGTATATGACTGGCTTGGACGGGATATATCGGTTCGGGTTAGTGAAAAGCTGCGTGTTGCAGATATTGATTCCGGGGGAGTCAGACTGGCAAGAACAGAATTTCCACAGGCAAATGACAGAAAGAATACATTTTATAAGATGCTTTATTGATGAAATGTGCTTACAGTCAGTCGAATCGGTATGAAAAATACATGATATGCTTCATTTTTATTCGACAGGCTGTAAGCATATTTTATTTTTGAATAAATATAAATTAAAAATAATAAGATGATATCATATAATAAATATGGATAATATATTGTCTATTACAACAAAAATGTAGAATAAAAAGATAAGATATTATCTATATAAATAATTTACGGGGTAAAGAGACATGGAACCTTTTGTATGGGGGACACCGGATGAATTAGCAGAGGCGTGTCGCAGAATCATGAATACAGAATATTCGGATAAATTAGATGAATTATATGGGCTTGGAGGAACCCAAACCACATAAAGCTTGTAAAATCTCACATAATGGAGTAAAATGGAAAAAGCAATTAAGGAGGAAACTTTTATGGGTAAGGACGATTGCATTTTTTGCAAGATTGCAAATGGTGAGATACCATCAGCGACAGTTTATGAAGACAGCATATGTAGAGTAATACTTGATGTAAATCCTGCAAATAAAGGTCATGCTTTAATTATACCAAAAGAACATTATGATGATATATATAGCATGGACGCGGATACTGCTTCAAAGATCTTTACGATTGCAACAGAGGTTGCCAAGGCTCAGAAAGCGGAATTAAATCCTGACGGACTGAACATTATTCAGAACAATGGCGCTGCTGCAGGACAGACAGTATTCCATTTTCACATGCATCTTGTACCGCGATTCATTAAGGATACGGTTACAGTTACATGGGTTCCGGGTCAGTCAGACAATGAGGAACTGGATCAGTTGTCAAAGGCACTTCGTAAGAGAATTTAAGGAAAACATGGATAAAAGGGCAGAGACAGGGATAACTTCAAATCAGTTAAAGCTTCTGGCATGTATTTTTATGTTGTGCGATCATGTAGGATTTGTTCTAATGAATAATAACTGGATAATGCGGGCTGTAGGACGGCTCGCATTTCCTATATTTGCATTTCTGCTGGTAGAAGGATACAGACATACGTCGGATATCAGAAAATATTTTATCCGGCTTTTTTTGTTTGCCTTGATTTCGGAAGTCCCTTTTGATCTGGTAACAACCGGTCGTCTGTTTGATATGCAAAAGCAGAATATCTTCTTTACGCTTGCAGCAGGGCTGATCGTGCTTTATCTCGGAAAGGTAGCAAAATGGAATCAGATGGGAGCAGTCATCGGAATTGTTGTCATTATGGTAGTTGCAGAAGCGCTGCATTTTGATTATGGAATTGCCGGCATCCTTCTGATCGTATTAATGTATTATTCGACCCAAGATGACACAGCGGAACATGCATTCAGAAATGCCGGCCTTGTGACGGGACATTATCCATTTAGCAGGAAACTGCGTCAGAATATGGGATTTGCGATCGTATCGGCGGTGTTGTATTTCCTGTTTTACGGAATAAGACAGCTCTATGCTGTTTTGGCGATCCTACCAATCAGTCTGTATAACGGAGAGTATGGTCGAAAGAATAAAGTTCTAAAATATGCATTCTATGTGTTCTATCCGGCACATTTGCTCATTTTATATCTGCTTGGCAGGGTGATTTTATAGTATAACCTTTTTAAGATGAAATATTATTTTATTCTGAAAATGCTAAAAATTAAAAAACAGTGCTGTGATCTATGTAAAATTATTGATTTTTTGTCGCAAAATATAAATTTCCTATTGACTTATGAAGATTTATCAGTTACAGTATAGCTGTTTCTGAACTGCATTGCAGTTCGAATACAAGTAAATATTTATAAATGCTCTTATTCAGAATGGTGGAGTCATAAGGGACTGTGAAGCCATGGCAACCCCGGAACAGGTGAAAGAAATACCTGTATGGAAGGTGCCTTCCTGAGCGAGTCTGTAATATGCAGACGTCGAACAATGAGAGGTTTGATTTTATCAATCCGCTCAGAGCGGATTTTTCTTTTGCCTAAAATCAGGTAGAGACGTCCTGTCTGAAAAAAAGAAAAATCAGAAAGCCATGTGAACGAATACGCATGGCTATAGCTATAGACAGTATTTATACAAGGAGGAAATGATGGAAAAATTATTATTCACATCAGAATCAGTAACAGAAGGTCATCCGGATAAAATCTGTGACCAGATTTCAGATGCGGTATTGGATGCGTTGATGGAACAGGATCCAATGAGCCGTGTGGCTTGCGAGACATCTATTACAACAGGTCTTGTACTTGTAATGGGTGAGATTACAACAAAAGCATATGTAGATATTCAGAAGATCGTTCGTGAGACGATCCGTGAGATTGGATACGACAGAGCAAAATATGGATTTGACTGCGATACCTGCGGTGTTATCACAGCAATTGACGAACAGTCAGCAGATATCGCAATGGGTGTTGATAAGGCGTTAGAAGCAAAAGAGCATCTGATGAGCGATGATGATATCGAAGCGATCGGTGCAGGAGATCAGGGTATGATGTTCGGATTTGCAACAAATGAGACTCCGGAATATATGCCATATCCGATTGCACTTGCACATAAGCTTGCAAGAAAGCTGACAGAAGTAAGAAAGAACGGAACACTTTCATATCTTAGACCGGATGGTAAGACTCAGGTAACAGTAGAGTACGATGAGAATGGAAAAGCAAAGAGGCTCGATGCAGTAGTTCTTTCAACTCAGCATGGCGAGGAAGTATCACAGGAACAGATTCACGAAGATATCAAGAAGTATGTATTTGATCCGGTTCTTCCTGCTGATATGGTAGATGAAGATACTAAGTTCTTTATTAATCCGACCGGAAGATTCGTTATCGGCGGACCGAATGGTGACAGTGGACTTACAGGACGTAAGATCATCGTAGATACTTATGGCGGATATGCCCGTCACGGCGGCGGTGCTTTCTCAGGAAAGGATTGCACAAAGGTTGACCGTTCAGCAGCATATGCAGCAAGATATGTAGCAAAGAACATTGTAGCAGCAGGACTTGCAGATAAATGTGAGATCCAGTTGTCTTATGCGATCGGTGTTGCCAGACCTACATCTATCATGGTAGATACATTTGGAACAGGAAAGGTATCCGATGAGAAGCTGGTTGAGATCATTCGTGAGCATTTCGATCTTCGCCCGGCCGGTATCATCAAGATGCTTGACCTCAGAAGACCAATCTACAAGCAGACAGCAGCATACGGACACTTTGGAAGAACTGACCTCGACCTTCCGTGGGAGAAGCTCGACAAAGTTGATATGCTAAAGGCATATTTATAAAAGGTATAGATAAAAAGCCTGTCGGAAGTTTGCAGCTCTTGAATAAGGTTTATAATCACGTTTGCTTGTTTAATATTGGCGCTATTGTAAAAATAAAAATAAGACCTGACAGAGTTTGTTATTTCTGATTAAGGTTTCATAATCCATAGTGTAGCCGACTGAGTTTCATTCAATTTTGTGCCATGTCGTCGCCGCAAAAGTTTTTATCGCGGCAGAGACATGTGCATATAAAATTGAGTGAAACAAAGGTAGGCAAACGTGATTAGAAACCTTAATAAAGAATAACAAACAATTCTGGTCAGGTCTTATTTTGCTATTATTAAAATCTTATTTTTCCTTTTTATCCTCCGGTGCGTTCTGCTTGATCGGCTTGAACTGTAAGGAACCGGCATTCTTCTTAGGATCTTCATGGTTGATGATCGCTTCGGCCATGTTGAATACCTCTGACAGGTCTGCGGTATTCATAGATGAATACTGAGCAGCTTTCTTCACGATCTCTTCTGCCGGTGTTAATTCCTGTTCCTTCTTTGCACCAGCACTTAATCTGGTAGATGTAATGTTTTCTGCCTTGGTAGCAGGTTCTGCTTTTAATTCCGTCATTCCATCGTGAGTAGCAGCGGCTGTTTCTTTTACAGAAGCATTTGCATCCGGTTTAGGCTGTTCTGCCTCAGTGGTATCTGTAGCAACCGCTTCCTCTGTTGTAGCCTGTAAATCGGTCGTATCTGCTTCAGCAGGTTCTGTTTTGGTCTTAATCTCAGGGATCGAAGATGCCTCAATAGAATCCTTGTCAGAAGACTCGTTTAAGACAAGCTGTTCGGAATCTTCGGAGCTGTCTGAATCCGCAGTATCGTCTATAGTGTCTGCCTTAGCAGAGTCATCCACAATTTCTGAGTTGTCTGCAACGTCGGTAACACTACTGGTTTCTGATGTCTCAGAATCAACATTTGCATCATCGGCATCATCTGTGGTATCTGCCTCAATATTATCGTCGGTATCATCTGTGGCATCTGACTCAACACTATCACCGGCGTTATCAATAGCATTTGCATGAATATCTTCGTTGGCATTAGATCCGACATTATCGCCGGCGTCGTCTATAGCGTCAGTATCAATATCTTCATTGGTCATTTTATCAGGATCGTTCGGATCATCCGGCTCATCGTCTTCAGGCAGACCCTTTCGGATCACACGTACAAGCATGCATGCAAGGATGATGATAAGGAAGAACATAACTACAACGACAATGATGCAGATTGTCAGAACCTTATCCTTATGCTGGTCGAAGAATGAACCGTCTGATGCAGCTTCTTCCTGCTTTTCCGTTACAGGATCTGCATTATATCGGACAAATGTTTTCTCAACTGTATCGTATCTGTACCAGCTTGGGTCAGAATCCGGACTCATAGCATATACCAAGATAACTTCATCATTTTCTGTTACATGGTAAGCAGTAACGGTGTTTCCACCAAAATCATAAGAGAATGGGCTGTAACCTTCCGGCTTGCTTACGTTGTCAGATGGTTCCAGAATAATAAAATTCTTATATGCAGACTGCACATTGATCAACGGAACTGCTGTTTTTGCATTCAGATCAATGATGTACCATGCCCCGTTTTTTCCATCTTTATCCGTCAGATATGCACATTTGATCTGACCATTAGGAGAAGTATATAAGATTACATCGGTGCCATCAAATTTTTCTTTTGACTGGGCAAACCCTTCAGGGACACTGATCTTGCTATAATCCTGAGAGAAATAATAATCGGTTCCGTTTACATTGATAACAGCCCGTGTATCAACGATTTCCTCAACATTTACCGTAAGATCATAAATGTGGGTGTCGCCTGTCTCGGCGGTAACTTTTATCGTAACATGTGCCTGCTTGCCCGGTTCGAAGTTCTCGTTTCCGTCAATAGATACAGATGATTTGGAATCTTCCGGTAAAGCATTGATGGCAAGACTTGTTGTTTCACCCGGAACAGTTGTCTCATATGAATATACATCCTTTGAAAATTCCGGCTTTAATTCGCCCGGTGTGATTTGAAGGGATGAAAGGAAACAATTATCGGACATTTCTTCGGTTGTCTCCTCGGAAGTTTCTTCGGTGCTTTCTGTAGATTCTCCGCTTTCGGTACTTCCGGCTTCGGTGGAACCCTGTTCTTGTGTAGTTGCAGCCTGAGTGGTGGAATCTCCACCGTTGTTGCCGCTGCCTGCTGCTGTTACAGTGATCGTAGCACCGGCATTTGAGACAGAGCAGCTTTCCTCACCCCAAGTATATACGTCTGAGCTTCCTGTACCTACATAGGAAGAGCCGCTTGAGATAGCAGAAAATGTAAAGCTGTTAGAAGCAGATTTGATATTTCCGTCACCGTATCCGGCACAGGAAATTGTACCGCCTCCGCCATATCCGTCACCGGAAGTGTATTCCAGAACGGAAGAATCATAGGACAAGCAATAGCTGTATGCACCCAGTGCTTCGGAGCAGCTTACTGATACGGTTACTGTTACCGAACCTCCCTTTGATACACTTGAAGATGAAAGGGAAATGGAGAACTGGGTAGAAGCGGCCTGCGCTTTTATCGCGTTTCCATACACAAAACAGCTGAGAGCCATGATCAGAACCAGAATCATCGCTGTACATTTTTTTAGCTTATTCATAGTAATATCTCCTATCATAACCTTGTAAAAGGCTTATTTTTGTGAAATCTTGGCAGCACCCATCAGGAATTTCTGAACCTTTAACAGATCCAGTGCAGAGAGACCGCCGCTTCGTTTGATATTGGCTGCCTGCAGGAATGCACCCTTTAATGAGGAGGCGCCGATGATATGTTTCTGAATCTTTAACAGATCCAGTGCATTGATCACACCATCACCTGTTACATCACCAAAGATAATAACATTATAAGTGCTTGTATTACCGGATACTGTGATCTTTACAATGTCACCTGTTCCGATCTTACCGGATGTCTTTTCCTTACCGGAAGCATTTGTAATGCTTATCGTTCCGTTTGTGCATCCTAGAGTTGACAGGAAAGAGGAGACAGTAGTTGATGGAGCTACTCCGCTGATTGTTTCGTCGGAGATGATGTAGTCTCCGTCAAATTCAGGATCAGATCCTCCGTTTCCGGTTGACTTACCGCGGACTATAGTTATGGTATAAGTTCGTTTTGCACCACTTTGTGCTGTAACTGTAACTTTAGCTGTATTTGTTCCCTTTGACAGGGAGATCTTTCCGGTTCCGGATACAGAAGCATGGCTGTTTACCGGGGTGGCGGAGATCTTAACCGAGGTTGTGTTCTCAGATACGATCAGGGAATATTTCTTTGTTGAGTTGATGGCAAAAGTCGGTGTCAGTGAATAATTATCGATCGTAAGAGACTTCAGATAATTATTCGGATTGCCGCTGTCTGCCGGTTTCCCCGTGTTTGTGTCCGGCATATCGGTATAGACCGGAATGCTGAAAGTGATCGCATCATTTAAGGTACCGGAGCCTGCGTAGGCATTAAATACTTTCGATGCTTCTGATGATACAGCCTGTACATTTGACATATATTGATGAGAGAACAGGTTGGATGTATTTGTAACGTTAAATTTTTGTGTATACAAAGTATTCTGTTTTTTCAAAATGTAGTTGTTGCCGATATACTGTGCGCCACCATAAATGGACTTGTAGACATTGTTCCATGGTCTTCCGTAGGAACCGCTGGTCGCTGCCCAGCGCAGAGCATTTGTTACAGCATTACCGCTGGCACTGTCATAGCCACCGATATTATAGAAGTTATAGATGCCCGGATATTTAGCGTGTTTTCCGTTAGTAACCGAGCTCAGGGATGAACCTACCTCTTGTTTGATACGGGACGCAATATGATATGGGCTGACACCGACTGCCTGCCCGGCTTTGATGATTAACTCGGAATATGTATAACTGTATCCGGATGGTTTGGACTTGTACATAAATGTACCGGAAAGAATCGATTCTACGCCGGATTTGGTCTGGGTATCTTCATATGAAAGATTTTCAAATGCAAATACAAAGCGCTCGTATAAGTAAGTTCGTGGATCCAGATAATAAGTGACAAAATCATTTGAAGCAGCAAACCAGTTCGAGCCATCGTAAGAGGACCATTTGTCCGTCTTGATGTTATATCCGACTGTGGTAGAACGCCAGTTATAATGAGGGGCTCCGCTGGTTCCCTGAACCAGATTTTTAATCTGGCCTGCTTTGTTGATCTCATTGTCGATAACCGTGTTCCAGTCTAATCCGGTCTGTATAGCTTTGAATGTCCAGTTTGGATGGAGGGCATGCAGATCACGAAGCTGTGGTTTATAGCTTTCCGGGAAGCCCTGTTTGGTCAGATATGCTTCAAAGTCGGAATCGGAACCGCCAGCACTTGCTGTTGTAGCTTCGGTATCCGATGAATCTTCTTTTTTCCCGAGGGTGATAAATGATGAAGATACATATCCGGTATAAGTTGTTCCGTTATATACCAGAGTAACCTTATACCAGGAACCGTTAGAGGTGTCAACGACGTTTAATGCCTGCCCCCCATTTAACATAATGTTACTTCCGTTTTCCTGAACAGGATTTCCGCCGGGGGATTCTCTGAAGTAGACATTTGTACGTCCCTCGGAGATATATCCTTCCTTTCCGGCAGCATCGGCCATGCCGTTGTTTATAAATAAGCAGATCAGGAGACTGAAAATAAGTGCTGTAAGCAGAAACATACAGGTGTATCCCGATCCGGTATAAGACTTTTTGTTTGTCATGTGTATTCTCCTTCAGGGTTCAAAACATAAAAAGAACGCGAAAACGCTCTTGAAAAACAGTTTACCATAATCTGAAAAAAACAAAACCCTTTTTTCTCAAAAAACTATGAAAAATCGTAAAAAAAAATGGATTCTGCATATAAGCAAAATCCATTTTTGGGTATATCAGTAATCGGATTATCCGATTTTTAACTTGAACTTTTGAATGTCCTTTTCGGTATCTACTTTTTCAATCTTTGCGCCAAGACACTGAAGTTTTTCGTCGAATTTCTCATATCCGCGCTGGATATACTTGATATCGGATACAACTGAAAAATCATCGGCTACCAATGCGGCAATCACAAGGGCAGCGCCGGCTCGGAGATCAGGAGCGGCAACATTCGCTCCGGTGAAGGATTCGACACCATCGATAATAGCGGTGTTGCCTTCCACACGGATATGAGCGCCCATTCTTGTAAGTTCCGCAACATATTTGAAACGATTTTCAAATATACTTTCGGTTACGATGCTTGTTCCGTTTGAAAGAGCCAGTGTAACAGCCATCTGTGGTTGCATATCAGTCGGAAATCCGGGATATGGAAGTGTCTTGATATTAGTAGACTTCAAACGTTTATCTGACATGACTCTTACAGAATCATCATATTCAATAACGTGAGCACCAATCTCGTTCAACTTGGAGGTGATAGCTTCCAGATGCTTTGGAATGACATTCTTGATCAGAACATTTCCTTTTGTTGCAGCAGCAGCTACCATAAATGTACCGGCTTCAATCTGATCCGGAATGATGGAATAAGTAGTACCATGAAGTTCTTTAACACCACGGATACGGATGACATCAGTTCCTGCACCTTTGATATTTGCGCCCATACTGTTTAAGAAGTTGGCAACATCGACAATATGTGGTTCTTTTGCTGCGTTTTCAATGGTGGTTTTACCTTCAGCGAGAACTGCAGCCATCATAATATTGATCGTTGCACCAACGGATGCAACATCCATATAAATATGGCTTCCAATCAGTTCTTCGGCATAAGTGGAGATAGTTCCATTTGTAATATCAACCTGTGCACCAAGTGCTTCAAATCCTTTTATATGAAGATTGATCGGTCTGGCTCCGATATCGCAGCCGCCGGGTAATGCTACCTGAGAGCGCTTATATTTTCCAAGCAGTGCTCCTAACAGATAATAAGAAGCACGGATCTTACGAATAAATTCGTCATCTACACATAGATCGCTGTTCGGATTAATGGAGGCTCCGCAGATAGAAACCGTGTGCTCATCTATGTAACGGACTTTTGCGCCGATACCTTCGATCGCCTGCAGGAGAACCCGTGTATCTCGGACATTTGGTACATTTTCTATTATAACTTCCTGGTCGGTCATAACAGCAGCAGCAAGAATACCGAGTGCCGCATTTTTTGCACCTGCAATTGTTACCTCTCCCTCAAGAGGCTGACCGCCTTTGATCACATATTGTTCCATACTAATTGCACCTCTAAATATTAATCAGCATATTTAAAAAGTCTGGTTATCGTGCCGGTGAGTTTTTTCGATGCTTTACCGCACAGATAACTTCTAGATTATAGCATATTTTTGCAAAAAGTAAATAGTAAGTAAAATTATTTATCTGCTTCGCAGTAAATACAACGATAAATCCTGTGTGCTCTGTCGGTAAGCTTGAATATGTGCTGGATACCCTGTTCCGTTGAGGTAATACAACGTGGATTGGTACATTTCTTGATGCCTACCAGACGTTCCGGAAGTTCGATATTTTTCTTTTCTACCAGTTTTCCGTCGCGGATAATATTAACCGAGATATCCGGATCGATATAACCAAGGACATCAAGGTTGATGTCGATATCCTGATCTATTTTTAAGATATCCTTTTTACCCATTTTCTGGCTTTTGACATTTTTGATAATGGCTACGGAGCAGTCCAGTTTGTCGAGATGCAGGTCATTATAGATCTGGAGTGCCTTGCCTGCGGCAATGTGATCAAGTACGATACCGTTTTGAATACTGTCTATGTTCATCTGTTTGTACCTCCTATGCTAAACCAAGCAGTGTGGCAATTAATGCCATACGGACATATTTACCATTTAATACCTGACGGAAATAACATGCTCTTGGATCATCATCTACTTCAACAGCAATCTCATTTACTCGTGGCAGCGGATGGAGGACACACATATCCGGACGGGCAAGTGCCATCTTGCTGTTATCCAGTATGTAAGTATCCTTTAATCGGATGTAATCTGCTTCGTTGAAGAAACGTTCTTTCTGTACTCTTGTCATATAGAGGATATCCAGTTCTCCGATCACATCCTCCATAGAAGAAACTTCCTTATAAGGTATATTATTCTTCTCGATCACTTCTGTGCGGATATAATCAGGAATTTTTAATTCATCCGGTGAAATAAGCACAAAACTGATATTTTCATAACGGGACATTGCTTTGATCAGAGAATGAACGGTACGTCCAAACATCAGATCTCCGCAGAAGCCGATCACAAGGTTGTCCAGTCTTCCTTTTTCACGTTTGATCGTTAAAAGATCAGCCAGTGTCTGTGTTGGGTGGTTATGTCCACCGTCACCTGCATTAATGATCGGTACATCGGATTTCATGGATGCAAGCATCGGAGCACCTTCCTTGAAATGGCGCATAGCTATGATATCTGCATAACAGCTTACAACCTTTACCGTATCACCAACGCTTTCACCCTTAGATGAGGATGATGAACTGGCAGAAGAAAAACCAAGTACATTACCGCCTAATTCCATCATGGCAGCTTCAAAACTTAAACGAGTTCTTGTACTTGGTTCAAAAAATAAAGTAGCGAGCTTCTTTCCTTTGCATAACTCACTGTATTTTTCCTTATGATCAATAATATCCTGAGCAAGATTCAAAATGTGATCAAGCTCTTCCATACTTAAATCCATTGGATCTATAAGATGCTTCATGGCAGCCTCCTTACAAATTTGCTACCCCCGATTATAGCACCTGCCTGAATGGCATGCA
>ULYU01052899.1_pt1 | contig 14207 bp, 10 predicted proteins | sample 1962481 | NCBI WGS metagenome assembly ULYU01 (sample SAMEA4835872, study PRJEB28245) | human gut metagenome | biome: gut microbiome; material: fecal sample | place: Denmark | collected 2008 | reverse complement strand
TTTTTCTTTGTTGTCGTTCTTTCCGGCAACTCTGATATCTTATCACGTCTGTCGCTTTTTGTCAACAACTTTTTTCTCGGCAATTTATTCTGTCGGAGCTCAATATCACTTGGCTTTATCCGATCAGAACTGCTCTGCACGAGTCAGCTTTGTTATAATACCACCCAGCTCGAATTTTGTCAATCAGAAATTACAAATTAAATTATATTCAGACAATTTATGTTGTATTCTAAAATTGTTATATCATGCTTTTTATTTTTCACACAATACAAGAAATTCATATCACATAGCCTATGCCTGAATTGCATCCAGTGCCTCCCTGACATTTGCCACCCCGATCAGCTTCATTGCATACTTCTTCCCTACAGAAGGAAGGGATACTTTTGGCAGAATGCATACTTCAAAACCGAGTTTGGCTGCCTCTGCCACACGTTGTTCTGCCATGCTTACACCACGCACTTCCCCGCTTAATCCCACCTCGCCAAAACAGATGGTCTTCTCATCAATCGTCAGATCCAGTTTGCTTGACATAATGGCAAGCACAATTCCCAGATCAATTGCTGGTTCATTCATACGGATTCCGCCCGCGATATTTACATAAGCATCACAATCCGACAACTGCATTCCAATACGTTTTTCCAAAACTGCCATCAGCAGATTCACGCGGTTAAAGTCCGTTCCGGTCGCAGTTCTCCTCGGATTGTTGAAATAGCTGTGACAGATCAGCGCCTGAATTTCCAAAAGAATCGGACGGGTACCCTCGATGGAACATGCCACGACAGAACCGGAAGCATCCTTTGGTTTGCCGCTGAGCATATACTCGGACGGATTCTCCACCTCAACCAGTCCCTCTGTGCGCATCTCAAAAACACCGATCTCGTTCGTGGAGCCAAAACGGTTCTTCACGCCACGCAGAATCCGGTAGCTTTCATGACGGTCTCCTTCAAAATAAAGAACCGTATCCACCATATGTTCCAGTACACGTGGACCTGCCACGACCCCTTCCTTTGTCACATGCCCGACAATAAAGATCGAGATATCCATTCCTTTTGCGATCTGCATAAGAACACCTGTAGACTCACGCACCTGTGACACGCTACCGGGCGCCGAGGAAACGTTTTCGTTATACATGGTCTGGATACTGTCGATCACCACAATCTGTGGCTTATTCCGTTCAATTACCGTGCGTATGGTGTCCAGACTGGTCTCACACAACAGTTCCAGATGATCACTGAACGTGCCAATCCGCTCTGCACGCAGTTTGATCTGCTGCAGGGACTCTTCCCCGGACACATACAGTACCGAAAGATTCTGCCCGGACAGATTCCGGCAGACTTGTAATAAAAGCGTTGATTTACCGATTCCCGGATCTCCTCCAACCAGAACGAGGGAGCCTTTTACAACTCCCCCGCCCAATACACGATCCAGCTCCGGCATGGATGTTGAAATCCGCTCCTCATCCGATGTCTTTATTGCAGAAAGCGGAACAGGTTTCGCTTCTGTCACTGGTTTTATTTTTCCGGAAGTACTGAGTGCTTTCCGGTCCACCAGTTCCTCTACGAACGTGTTCCACTCTCTGCATGCCGGACACTGGCCCATCCATTTGGATGATTCATATCCGCAATTCTGGCAAAAAAACGCACTGGTTTTTGCTTTTGCCATATATTATCTCTTTTCTACGCGGATTGCTACCGCATCTGCTCCTTCTAATTCTACGCTCAGGCTTAATTTGCCCCCAAGATTGGTCTTCATTGTTCCTGCAGACTTGCCATCGATATCAATCTCGTACTCTGTCTCTTCTGCCAGCTCCAATGTGATCTGTGCATCTTCCGGTCCCTCTACCGTAAAGCTGACAGTATTCTCATCCTCTGTAAAATTGGTGACAGCTGTACCCGGTACAGATTCATATACAAACAGTCCGTTACGCTCCAGCTTTGTAATCTCCTTGAACGTTTTTACTTTGTATTTATCTCCATGAAATTCGTAGTTATCAAGCTTTGCTTTCGCTCCCAGAGTGTAATCGCCGAAACTAAGGGTTCCGTTTCCTTCCGTACGAATTAATTCACTGATTGCAGCCATGATTTTTCCTCCTGTGTGGTTGATTATTTGGTTCTTAAATTATATCACTTTTTATCTTTTGATACAATGATTTCCTTGTTCTTCGTCGTCACGATCACACGGTCTTTCGCATGGATTTCTCCACGAATCAGTGCGTCTGCCAAACGGTCTTCCACCTCATCCTGCAATTTTCTGCGCAGAGGTCTGGCACCGTATTTGCGGTCATACGCTTTTTCAACAATAGATTCCTTTGCAGCTTCCCGTACCACCAGATCGATCTGCAACTGTTCCTTACAGCGTTTCTGTAAATCACGCACCATAATGCCGATGATTTTTTTCATATCGTCTTTGTTCAGCGCACGGAATACAATTGTCTCATCAATACGGTTTAAAAACTCCGGTTTAAAAATACGTTTGACTTCTTCCATCACGCTGGCTTTCATCCGCTCGTGATCCTGCTTTTCATCTTCTTTTGCACCAAAGCCAAGCTTCTTCGGCTCGATGATCGACTGTGCGCCCGCATTACTGGTCATGATGATAATGGTATTCTTGAAATCTACTTTGCGTCCCTGGGAATCTGTAATATGCCCGTCATCCAGCACCTGAAGTAAGATGTTAAACACATCCGGATGGGCTTTTTCAATTTCATCAAACAAAATCACAGAAAACGGATTTCTGCGGACTTTTTCAGAAAGCTGTCCTCCATCCTCATGGCCCACATATCCTGGCGGGGAGCCAATCATTTTGGATACACTGTGCTTTTCCATATACTCCGACATATCTACCCGGATCATGGATTCCTCGTTGCCAAACACAGCCTCTGCCAGTGCTTTGGAAACTTCCGTCTTTCCGACACCGGTTGGTCCCAAAAACAAGAACGAACCGATCGGACGCTTCGGGTCTTTGAGTCCCACGCGACCACGGCGGACAGCCTTAGAAACTGCAGATACCGCTTCTTCCTGTCCAATCACGCGCTTGTGCAGTGTTTCTTCCAGTTTCTGCAGACGGGATGCCTCGCTTTCTGTCAGACGGCTGACCGGGATCTTTGTCCATCCAGCCACCACATCGGCAATCTCATTTTCGCCCACCACCGGAACTTTGTTTTTGGATACGCGGCGGTTCTTTTTCTCGAGTTTTTCCCTGGATGCCTGCAGGTTCTCCCGTGTCTCCTTCAATGTACGGGCTTTCTCGATATCTCCCTCCTGCAGCGCATGTTCCATATCCAGTTCCGTCTGATGAATCTCACGGTTTAACTGCATCATCTCATCCGATCCATGCATCATTCCAAGCCGTGCTTTTGCAGCTGCCTCATCCATCAGATCAATCGCCTTATCCGGCAGAAAACGGTCATTGACATAACGGGCAGATAAACGCACGGATGCTTCCACTCCCTCATCCGTAATCTGCACATGATGATGCTTTTCATACAGCTTTCGCAGCCCTTTTAAAATCTCAATGGATTCTTCCTCTGTCGGTTCCTCCACCTGTACCGGCTGGAACCCCCGCTCGAGTGCTGCGTCTTTTTCAATATACTTGCGATACTCTTCGATCGTGGTTGCACCGATCACCTGCACATCTCCGCGTGCAAGTGCCGGTTTTAAAATATTAGACGCATCCAGTGCACCTTCTGCTCCACCTGCGCCAATAATCGTGTGCAGTTCATCAATAAACAACAGCACGTTCCCAGCCGTTTCCACTTCATTTATCACTTTTTTAATACGGTCTTCAAATTCCCCGCGGTATTTGGATTTTGCAACGAGTCCGGACATGTCCAGAGATACCAGACGTTTATCTGCCACAATATCCGGTACGTTTCCGTTTACCAGACTCTGTGCAATTCCTTCAACGATCGCTGTCTTACCGACACCCGGCTCTCCGATCAGACACGGATTATTTTTGCCTCTGCGGCACAGGATCTGGATCACCCGTTCGGTTTCCTTTTCCCTGCCAATTACCGGGTCTAACCGTCCGGCCCGCGCCATAGCTGTCAGATCGCGGGAATACTGATCGAGCGTAGGGGTAAGTGTTGCCTCCTCATTTCTTCCACGCTGGATTTCTTCCCGGTACTGTGCCGGGTCCTCTCCCATCGCTGCAAGAATATCCACAAAAAGTTTCTGTGGGTTGGCTCCCATTGTATTTAAAAGCCGGGAAGCTGCACAATCCCCCTCTTTTATGATGGCAAGCAGCAGGTGTTCGGTTCCGATCCGTTCACTGTCAAAACGGTCTGCCATCTCCCTGGCACGATCCAGCACCATCTGGGTACGCGGAGAATATCCGTCACGGTCTGCCACCGTCACCTCCTCACCTGCCGCAACCAGTTCATCAATCAGCTTAAGCAGCGCTTCCAGTTCCACATTATTGGCTGTCAGTACTTCTGCTGCTACACCGGTTCCTTCCTTGAGCAGCCCCGCCAGAATATGTTCGGTTCCGACATAGTTGCAGCCGGACGAACGGGAAAGGCGGTTCGCATAATTCAGAGCTTTTTTCGCCTTATCTGTATATGGAATCAAAATTTATACCTCCTGTTACAATTCTACAAATCAATAAATTCGATATCGTCATCGGTATCTTTTTTGGTTGTTTTCTTCTTTCTTCCGAGCATGGAGCTTCGAACTTCTTCTGCCAGTTCTTTCTGCAGCATGATATCTTCATCATCTGCATCCCGGTAATGGTCCTCCCGCTTCTCCCGCTCTTTTTCCCTGTCATCGGTATCTTCTTCCGGATCATCCAGATCATCCTCCAGATCATCCAGATCATCGTCCAGATCATCCTCAATACCCTCTAACAGTTTATGCATAAATCCGCCTTTTTTGCGGAATGTTTCCTTTCCGTAACGCTTGGATATCCCGGTGTCATCCGGATCATCCGTTTCATACAGTTTTTCATCGTCCGGATCATCGTAATCGTAATCCTCATCGTCATCATCATCATAAAAATCATCATAAGAATCGTCATCATCTTTTTTTCTTTTGACGATCAGAACCACTATGATAATCAGAAGAATCAGTACAACCACAACGAACGCACAGAGAATCAGCCGCATCTGGCTTTCCGTACTCTGGAACAGGCCCGTTTCCCCTTCCTGGGTAGAAGCTTCTGCAGATGTTGTCTCTTCCCCTATGGTATGCTTATACTGGTTATAGTTCATACATACAAACGGATAAATTTCTTCCGGATCATCCAGATCCAGCATATACAAAGCACCGTTTTGTCCGTTTTCATCCACCAGATACAAAAGTCTCAGCGGTGTGTCTATTCCGTCTTTGCGCATGCACGGATACTGATTTTCCCACAAAGTCACTGTATCTTTGACAAAGCCACCCAAAACATAGCGATCCGGAATACTGTCTGTCAGATAGAGATTTGTTCCGTCAATCGTAAAATACTGCTGCCCGTCTGCCGGAGCCTGTGTCTCTCCTTTTTGCTGTGTATCCTGTGATTCCTGCTGCGCAGCTCCTCTGGTCACCTGAATGGTATAGGTCTTTTTCACACCATTTTCCGCCTGCACGACGATCTGTACTTTATTTACACCGGTTTTCAGTTTGTCTGCCCCACTGACCGAGATCACAGATGCCTTAGCATCATTTGGCTGTGCGCTGACTGCCAGCGATGTCACCTGATCTCCCACTTTTGCCTGATATTCGGTAACTTTCGACTGAAATTCCGGAGAAAGGGTTCCTTCGGAAATCGTCAGGGATGCCAGCGTATTGTCTTTTGATTTGTCATCTGCTGCCGCTGCCGAATTTTCAACAGCTACAGATACACTTGCACCTCCCACATCCACGCGGTCCCCTTCCTGATTGCCCGCAGATGGTGCGGATGCGGCAAAACTTGCAGTTCCCGCCGCATCTGCTTTAAATTTAACAGTTCCGCTTGCACGTTTGTTTCCGGAACCGTAACTTCCCAGAGTCATAGAAACCGTGCCTGCATTTACACTGGTTTCCGCTGTTGCTGACTGATAAGTAAAAAGATCTTTGGAATATGTCAGATTTACCGTTCCCGTCACCCCTGCCGGAAGTGTCACTGTCACTGCCAGAGTATCTCCTATTTTCACGGATCTGGCGCTTAAAGCAATGATCATGCTCTCCGCCTGTGCATGCACATCCGGTGTCATGATACAACTGATCAGAAATACCAGTGCCAGTACCACTCCCAGTATCCGTTTTCCTTTTGCTTTGCTTTTTTGTCTCATATGTTCTGCCTTTCTTTTACTGCTGAATGGTGATCTTCCCCTGAAGATGTTTGTTCAGATATACCAGATCAAGCACATTGACCCCGTCTTTTTTGCGGTTTGTATCTGCGGCCTTAAGATAACATCCGGTAAGCTTTTGGGTACCATTCAGATGCCTGTTCAAACGGTTCAGATCTGTTTTGTTGATCTTTCCATCTCCGTTTACATCTCCATAAATCACAAGCGTATAGGAAGAAACTTTCTTGTTTTTGCTGTCATACACCTGCAGAACATTGCCGGTTGAAACGATTCCGGTAACACTCTTTTTGGATGCACTAAACAGTTTGACCGTTCCCGCGGTCACTTTAAGTTTTTTCAAAAATGTTGCCGCCTTTGTTCCCGGCGCAATCCCCGTAACCATTTTGTTTTTCAACTGATATGTTTTCGAAGTCACGGAAGTCTTCCCGGTCTCTGCCGCTGCACCAGCTTTCTTTACAATGGTAAGCGTATAGGTTTTGGATGCTCCGCTCTCCGATTTGCAGGTAACTTTACACGTATTGGTTCCCGTCTGAAGTTTTTTGGTGCCGGTTCCCGTCACAGAAGATTTCGCAGCTACCGGTGATGCACTTATGGTAACGGAGGAAACTTTGCTGTCCACGACGAGGGAATACGAAGTAGTATCTCCGCGAAATACCGGTGTCAGTGTCTGTCCGGTTACGCTGAGCGATTTCAGATAGTTATTCGGATTTCCACTGGCTGTAAATGTCACTGCAGATGCCGGCATACCGGAATAAACCGGAATACGGAATACAAATGCCTGCTGCTTGTCCGCATACCCCTGTCCAAGCTTTCTGCCCTCGTTGTAAGCAGCCGCAAGGTTTGCCATATACTGGTGGCTGTACAGATTCTTCTGATTCACTACATTAAACTTCTGGAAATACAACGTATCCTGACCCACGCCAATATAGTTTTTCGCCAGAATTTTCGCTCCTCCTTCGAGCGCTGCATACCGGGTATTCCATCCCGCTTTTTTTGCATATGCCAGTCCGTTTTTGATGACCAGTGTGGAGGTAATGCCCGCTGCCCCCACATTAAAATAGTTATAGTACCCCTTATAACCGCTATAAGTTCCGGAAATCAGGGAACTGGTTCCTTTTAACCCCTGCTCCTGACGCACTCTCGATGCAAGATGATACGGGCTGACCCCGGTTTCCTCACCGATATCCATAAATGCCTGCGCATAATCCAGCTCAGATCCGTCGCTGTCCTCAACCATATTCTCCATAAAGGTTCCTTTCAGGATAGAAGAAACTCCCTGTCTGGTCTGCACCTTGCTGAAACTTAAACTTTCAAATTGAAAAATATCGGTTTCATTGAGAAAATTCCGTGGATCTAAATAATAAGCGATATAGTCTGCATCAGCACCGACCCACGAAGATCCGTCATAGACCGTCCACACATTGGTGGTCCAGTCATATGCACCGTCTGCGGTGGATTTGGTTGCGTCATTTCCGGTCTTCGGAACAAGATTGACTCCGTTTACGCTCTCTTTGCTGACCACGGTATTCCAATCAAGCCCGGTCTTAACCGCCTGAAACTGCCACTGCGGATATGCTGTGTGAAGCGCGGAAAGTGCACGGATGTAACTATCCGGAAATCCTGCCGCACGCAGCTGCACGGCATAACTACTGGCTGCTGCATCTGTACGCACACTAACTCCGGCAAGTGTTCCTGTTATAAGAATTGCCCCACAAAGCAGGGCACTCAAAAAGCGTTTTATCTTTCGCATATTCTTCCTCACCTGTTATGATCTGACTGCGCGGCATCCCAAATGCAGTGCAGTCTTTCTGTATCATTATATAGAAAAAGCATATCTGCGTCAATTCTGTGCGTTGTTCTTTTTGTTCCGGGTACAGTTACTCTCCTTTATGATATAATGCGGACGTCTTTTGACTTCCATATAGGTTTTTGCAATATACTGTCCCATAATTCCCATACAAAACAGCTGGATTCCGCCAATGCATGTCACGATACATACCAGCGACGGCCAGCCGGCAACCGGATCCCCGAATACCAATGCGCGTACGATTTCCGCGATGATTGCAATAAAAGAAACCACGGTGAGCACCAGCCCCAGATACGAGGAAATCTTCAGCGGAACATCCGAAAAATTGATAATCCCATCAAACGAATAGCGCACAAGTTTCCAGAAACTCCACTTGGTTTCTCCCGCAGACCGTTCTACATTTTGAAATTCCAGCCATTTGGTATCATATCCGACCCAGGCAAAGATTCCCTTGGAAAACCGGTTGTATTCGCTGACGGAAAGAATGGAATCTACCATTGCACGGTTCATCAGACGGTAATCCCTTGCCCCATCTGCAATCTCAATGTGGGAAAGTTTCCGCATAACTTTATAAAACATGCGTGCAAAAAACGAACGAATCTTCGGCTCTCCCTGCCGGTTCACCCGCCGGGTTGCCACATTGTCACAGTCTCCGGCTTCTAACATCGCAGCCATCTGTGGCAAAAGAGTGGGCGGATCCTGCAGATCCGCATCCATCGTCGTCACATAATCCCCCTTTGCATAGGACAATCCTGCCAGCAGCGCCGCTTCTTTTCCAAAATTGCGGGAAAAAGAAAGATAGTGCACGCGCTCATCTTCTGCTGCAAGTTCCCGGATCTTTTGCAGTGTTGCATCCTTCGATCCGTCATTGACAAATAAATATTCAAAATCATAATCGCCCATTTCCCGTGTCACGCGGTTTAATTCCCGGTACAAAATCTGCAGAGATTCCTGCTCATTGTACATCGGTACGACGATGCTGATGCATTTTTTCCCCATATTTCCCCCTTATCTTATATCTTATCCACATACTAAACAGGAATAACAGAAGCGCAGCTATGCTGATGGCAGCTCCGATCTGTACGCCCGGTGTGGTATAACGCAGCTCGATCTTATGCGTTCCTTCTTTTAAGTGTACACCAATGAGTGCATCCGCGAAAGGCTTTATTTTCGTCTTTTTACCGTCTACATACAGACTCCAGCCCTCATCTGCCGGCACTGACAGAATCAGTCTTCCCGCCTGCCTGACATCGATACTTCCAACGATCCTGCGATCTGTCATTTTTTCGAGTGACATGGTCTGTTCGCTGAGCGTCTCATACGCAGTGCACATGGCCTTGAAATTCAGGCGGTACACATGGTATTCGATCGTTTCTGCATTGAGATTGGTAATATGGACCTTTGTTCCGGCTTTGCACTCTCCCAGATCCAGCAGATAGCGGTGGGTGGTCTTTCCATACTGCTGCGTCCATCCGTCATCTCTTGATACTGTCAGGGAATCCGCATTGCAGGTCACATAATCCGCATAATAATATCCATCCTCGGAAATATCAATTGTCGTATCCCCGGCTGCCTGCGACTGTGTACAGGCTGCCGGATAAAGCATGTCTCCTTTTGCTCCCAGCTGCTGTGCCAGGGAATTCAGGGAACCGATCCTATCAAGCATGGAAGATTCCCAGCCTTTTATTGCCTTCTCGCTCATCATATAGCCAAGTGGCAGGCAGTAGTTATTCCGATAAAGATAATTTCCATTGCTGCTTCCCACAAGTGTCCGCAGTGGACTTTCATCCACCGGATTAGAGGAAAGCATATACTTCACCGAAAACATGGCTGACGGAAGCGGGGAAGCACCATTGTAACAGTAGAAATTTTTTCCGCCCTCCATATACAGGCTCTGGAAGAGATGGCTGACATCCAGATTCATCAGGGAGGAAAATATGGTTGCCGAACGGTATCCGTACAGGCTGTCATCGTTTTTGGTTTTCCGCCCACTGTCCTCCACCCGGTAAAATCCATCATTTCCGTTATCCTCTTTTGCCTGTTGCAGCAGATCTTCGTAGTACCCCTGTTTATCCGTATATGCCACGCGGCTGGTAACGCCAAGCCCGGTTACCGCCATATTGACTGCCAGTTCTGCAATGGCAACACAAAAGGCAGCTTCCCGCAGGGCTATCCGCATTTTCTTCGGGGCAATTTTAAGCAAAAGAAGCAGGATTCCATAAACTAGGATAAACAGCATGGTAATAACTACAGCCATGTACTCCGTCACCAGTTCATCCCCGTAATATCCGGAGAGAACCATCAGTGTCAGTGCGGCAAGCACTGCTATGATGATATGCCAGCGTCTGGTTCCTTTCCATTTGCGGATCGTTGCAAATCCCATGACCAGAAGCACAAAAATGTAAAGGAATGACTGTCTGCCCGGCAACGCCTGCGGAAAATGCATACCATGCCAGATATAATCCAGCTGATTATCCGCAAAGCTCACAAGGAAAAAGACAAGCATCAGCATACGCGGAACTTTTTCCTTCCAGGAGATTCTGCGGTTCAGCACATACAGCCATACTAGTACCAGGGTAAATGCCCCGGCATACAGATTCGGCCAGTGATCATTTCCCGTATAACTTGTAGTGACGGCTGCCGCACGCCCCAGCTCCGCAATAACAGAAAAATACCACTCCAGCGTTTTCGGAAAGCTGTCTTCAGCAGACCCGGAAGCAGAAAGCACGGCGATCTCCGGCAATAGCAGTACCATCGAGACAGACCCTGCCAGCAGGGAATACCATGCGAACCGTAAAAATGCTTTCAGTTTTCCTCCTTTCTGCGTAAAAAAGAGAAGAATAAAATAAAACACCAGAAAGATACAGATCATGATGGAAATGTAATAATTTGCAAACACCGACAATGCAAGTGTCACAAAATACAGTCCCGGTTTCTGCTCCCGTACCAGTTTTTCCAGTCCCACCATGATCAGAGGAAAAAGAAGGATGCAGTCCATCCACATGATATCCCAGCTGTAGGCTGCCACAAATCCGGACAATGCATATGCCGTAGAAAATACAAGTGCCGGAATCACCTGATTTTTATGGAGTTTTGAGTCTTTTCCAATCAGATGAAAATGATATTTTAAAAATAAGAAAAAAGTCAGTCCGCACAAGGCAATCTTTGCCAGCACCAGTATCGTCATAAACTCGATCACATAATGTTTCGGGCAGAGCACGATCAAAAAATTAAGCGGACTCGCCAGATAATAGGCATACAGGGAAACAAAATCCGATCCCAGTCCCAGGTTCCAGGAATACTGCAGACTTCCGCCGGTTCTTAATTTATGAAGAAACTCTGTAAAAAACGGACAGTACTGATGATACATATCGATATGCAGAATACAGTTATCCCCGAAAGGATATACCCCGTTTCCGATACAGATGACCACACAGATTATAAATGGCATAAGAAATGCCATCACATAAGGAAATGACCGGTGCGACACCATCCGCGAAATCATTTTTTTCATGTTCTTACTCATCCTTTTCCTTGTTTTTTTCAAACAACTGATAATACTGAAGCTTCTTGTAAGTCTGAAGCTGTTTTTCATCGGCTCCGATCCCTTTTGTCTGCCCCGCTGCAGAGATCACCGGGTAAGTTTTGCTCAGACTTAAGAGGTAATTCTGGTATGCATTCGTCGGCACTCCTGCTGCGGTAAGTACCTGCGCCGCAAGATAATTCAGACTCGTATTTTTATCTTTCGCTCCCTCGATCCCATAATTACTCCACACCAGATAAGGTACGAGATAACGTTTTTGTGTCTCTGCCTGTGCCCCGTTTTCCACGACAGAAGCCACTGTATCATTCGGCTGATGATCCCCGAAAAATACGATGATCGTCCTGTCATCCACTTTGGAAAAATAATCAATCAGATTTTCGAGTGCCTGATCGGTCTTGTGGATCAGTGTCAGGTACTGATTGAGCGGTTCGCTGGCATACTGTGACTGGATATCATTCGTCAGATTCATATAGGTATCGGTATATCCGCCATGATTCTGCATCGTCACATTGAAAATAAAGGCCGGTTTGCCGGAGGCTTTGTTTTTCTCATAAGTTTCTATAATATGCTCCATATCCGATGCATCGCTGATATAATTGCGCACATAGGAGACATCCCTGTAATCTTCCATAAAATCCAGATTGTCAAATCCAAGCAGAGGATACACTTTATCCCGGTTCCATCCGCTGGCCTGATACGGATGCTGTGCATAGGTCGCATATCCTAAGGATTTCAGATAACCTGCTAAAGACGGTGTCCTGCTCTTGATGTACTGCTGATACGGAATACTTCCGTTCGGAAGGAATGCCATCGTATTGCCTGTCAGAAATTCAAATTCCGAATCCGCAGTGTTTCCCCCACACACAGATGTCTGGACATATCCCGTGACCGTGTTTTTCTCCCCCTGCTGCATCCGGTGCATAAACGGCATGTAATCCTCATTGGTTTCTAACGGTCCCAGCACTTTTAAATCCGAAAATGCCTCATCCATGATGACAATGATGTTGGGCAGATCCTGTGTGTCGGTTTCTGTTGTTTTAGTTTCGTATTTCGCCAGCGTCTCTTTTGCTTCATCCGCATCGTATCCTGCCGGACGCTCCACTGCCACATAGGCAAGATCCATGGCAAAGGTCACCGCCATGCCGTTTACTTTTGTCATATATGCCGGTGTGAACAGAAACGGATACAGATAATGTTTTGTCTGAAACGATTCCTGCTGCAGGGCATTGACAAATGTACACAATGCCAGTCCCACCAGTACGATACTCCCCAGCCTTATTTTCCAGGAAAAACGCGGACCTTTTTTAAAAAGGCGGGTCAGCACAAATAATGCAATAAAAACAAGTGTAACAATCACCATGCGCCGGTCCGGTGTAAAATCATAGTTTCCAGCCACACTGGCTGCTGTTCCGGCCGAAAACAGATCCCACGGAACAAACGGTGTGGAACGGAATTTCATCACATAATGATTGGTAATTCCAAACGCCACAGCAAGTCCGTACAGCACTCTGGACGCAAAACACATTCTTCCGGTCAGAAAATATAACATCCATCCGATCAGCTCAAACAAAAAAATATTAAAAAGCTGTGCTTCCACACGCACTTCCGCAAATGGATTGTGTTCATAACATTCCATCAGGTAAAAAGCAAACACCGGAACCACGGCATACCAAAACAGCCATATGCCCTTCTGTTTCCACCCTTCTGTCCGTTTTTGTGTGTTGTTTTTCTCCCTTTTTGTCTGCTTACGTGCGACTGTCTGCTCCATGTTTCCTAACATAAAAATGAGTATGGCTCCTTCCATTCCTTCCATTTCCATCGCTTTTCATACGATTTTATCTGAATAGAATTTTACCACACTCATTCTGCTTTTAAAACGCATTTCACATTTTTATCATAATTTCATTCTAGTAATTGGATAACACCAGATGCTCCCGGTATGCACGATCCATACCATCGATCACGCGGCGTGCCTGCCCGTATCTGCGTGGATTGATGATGATCACCCAGAGGGTATCTGCCCCCTGGTAGATTTCCCTCTTGAAAAAAGGAATCTTTTTACTGTTCTTTGTAAATGGAATGTGCTGTTCAAGCAGTGCCTCCGCCGTATGTGTACTCACTCTGGAATTGGTGGTACGGCACAGTTCCACGTCGTTATCCTTATAATTTCCAAGTTTCATCGTCATGCTTTTTGCATCTTCCTCCTCACGTGACTTTTACCTCAATCTCCCTGCCAAGTCCTCCTGCAACTTTTTCCAGAAAGTCCAGACTCGGATTATATCTCCCGCTCTCCAGACGGGAAATATTTGACTTTCTGGTACCGACTTTTTCTGCGAGCCGTTCCTGTGTCATCCCCTGCTCCTTTCGCACCTGCCGAAGCTGTGCTGCAATTTCCTGTCTGGCGTGATTATGTTCCTGCATATCCGCCCCCTTACACCTTTATAAATCGTGCTCATGTATTCTAAAGTTATCATATATGATAACTTCTGTCAATGAACCAAAAGTCCTATTCCCGAAATCATAAAAAGGCTTGCAAATGCGTCTTTCATATGTTAATATAATATTTGTTCGCGCCGGCATGTCGGAAT
>ULYU01054594.1_pt1 | contig 14233 bp, 7 predicted proteins | sample 1962481 | NCBI WGS metagenome assembly ULYU01 (sample SAMEA4835872, study PRJEB28245) | human gut metagenome | biome: gut microbiome; material: fecal sample | place: Denmark | collected 2008 | reverse complement strand
GTGTCTAAGTCCATCACGATTTCGCAGATGCCATCGTTTTTAGTGGGTAATGAGAATGTCTTTACTTTTTTGCCAACACTAAAGCGGGTAGACTTATTTATAGAATGATCTCTTAGGTTCAGCATCTCTGGTGATGGAGCTGATGCAAGATAGTATTGGCCATCGCTATAGCGGAACAGCGATAAGTCACGTGGTAGGGTATTGGCACTACGGAATTGCATGGTCGGTATTTCGGCTGCATATTGCCAGTTGCTCATCCATCCTATTACGGTGCGACGTTTGTCGGGAGCGTCACTCCAGCTAACTGTGGCGTAATGGTCTTTTCCGTAGTCCATCCATTTTGTGGGTATGTTTCCGTTGGCATCTGTGTCAGCCTTGAATGTCTTTCCGTCAAATTCGCCTATGAAGTACTGTGTAGCACTTCCTCCTTGTATACCGCCTGGGTTGATGTTACACAGCAGAACCCACTTCTTTTCGCCTGTATTCGGTACGTTAAGTTGAAAGAGGTCGGGGCATTCCCACACGCCATCTTGTGCGCCGATTCCTTTGCCGAAACTGCTTTGCAGAGTCCATTGCTTCATGTTGGGCGAGGTAAAGATGAGCATTTCTTTTTCTAAAGCGTTAGCTAAGACCAATGTCCACTGCTTGCTCTCATTATTCCAAAACATATTGGGGTCGCGAGCTTCGCTCTCTAAAGTCAGTACGGGGTTGGCTGGATAGGTTGTAAAAGTATTACCGCCATCAGTACTGTAGGCAAGACTCTGTATTTGGCTTGCAGCTGCCGAGGTATACATAGCCACAATACTGTTTGCACCGAAACCTGTACTGTTTGTGCTGTCTATGGCCGAGCTTCCGCTGAATATCATGCCCAGGCCATCGGGTTGAAGCGTCGCTTTGTGATTTTCCCAATGAATAAGGTCGCGGCTGGTGCTATGTCCCCAAGAAAGATTTTGCCACTTCGAACCGTAAGGATTCCATTGATAGCATAAATGCCATACACCATCTTTATACACCATTCCGTTAGGGTCGTTCATCCAACCATACAACGGTGTGTGATGATATGCCGGGCGATACTTTTCACGGTTTGTAACATCGAATGTGTCGCTTACAGTAAAGTTTTTCCAACATGCGTCTCCTTTCGCTTCGCGTACAGTGGCACGGCTTTGCTTGGTGATGACATTAAGTAATAGGTTCTTCCCGTTATATTCGGTAATATCGAGAGGTACTGTATAGTCTACCTTCGAGGTGGCGAGTCTTATATTGAGCGTGCGCTCCAGTTTTCCGTCAATTAGGACATTGACCGTAGCTTCTTCTGCCGATTCCTGTACAGGTATACACAGATATTTACCTTGACTGTTTACTTCGATAAGTGTATTGTTTACTCCGAGGTGTTTTACTGTTACTCCATTCTGCTCTTGTGCGGTAGAAGCAGCAGTTGCCAAGAAAGCAAAAGATAATAGCGTAAATGCGTCTTTTATTAATTTGTTCATAGCAGTAGTGTGTTTTTTATGGATTATTTCGTTTGCTGCAAATCTATTGTATTGCTGTAAAATACGGTATGACTATTCGTGCAAACGCTATTGAATTTGTTGCACCACATCAAATTTATAGCATTATGCACTGTTTTTCATATTTTAAATCTCTATTTTTGACACATGAAAAATCAATAACCTGTTTATGCCATGAAAAACAGTATATATTTCCTCTTGTCTCTTTTGTTTGTTTGCCTTCTATGCGGCTGTCATGAAAAGAAAACATTCCGTATAGGAGTCTCTCAGTGCAGTTCTGACGACTGGCGCAACAAGTGTAATGATGAAATACAGCGCGAAATCATGTTTCACCCGGAAACATCGGTAGAGATACGCTCGGCCGATGACAGCAATGAGAAGCAGGCGGATGATATCCGTTATTTTGTGCGGAATCATTTCGATATTATTATTTGTTCGCCCAATGAGGCGGATGCCATGACACCCGTAGTGAAAGAAGCATACGAATCGGGAATACCTATTATTATATTCGACCGCAACATTCATGGCGATAGCTATACCGCTTATATCGGTGTGGATAATTTCGGCATAGGAGAATCGGCCGCCCATTACGCCCGCAATTTGATAGGCTATGGTGGAAAGGTTATTGAAATTTACGGTCGTTCAGGCTCTACGCCTGCCATTGAGCGTCATAATGGTTTCATGAAAGAGGCTGAACGTAGCGGATTACGATTGCTTGCTTCGGGATATGGCAATTGGGATTATGACGATGCGTCCGCAGTATGCGATTCTCTATACCTTATATATAAGGATGCCGATTTGGTTTATGCGCATAACGACCGAATGGCAATAGCCGCCAGCGATGCTGCTCGCCGTCATGGATTGAAAGTGAAAGTAATCGGTATTGACGCTGCGCCCGAAATAGGACAACGTGCTGTAGCCGATGGTGTAATTGACGCTACATTCCTTTACCCCACAGAGGGTTATAGACTTGTGCGTACAGCTCTTGCTATATTAAAAGGCCAGCCATACGAACGTCGGTCGGTTTTACCTCGGTCATCGGTGGTAGATAGTTCTAACGCCAATATCTTGTTGCTTCAGAATGAGACATTAAAAGAAGAAACCAATAAGATAAAGATGCTGAAGCATCAGGTAGATGAATACTGGAGTCAGCATTCGGCGCAGACCACGCTGTTTTATTTCACCATAGCTTTCTTGTGCCTACTGTTCGTTGTGTTATTCCTTTTGCTTCACGCTTTTTGGCAAAGAAAGAAATACCAAACAGAACTTCAGGAGCAGAATCGTCAGCTAGAAGCGCAGCGAGATACTGAAAAGGCGTTGAACGAACAGCTGCTTATTGCTACGCAGTCTAAGCTGATGTTCTTTACTAACGTTTCGCACGACTTGCGTACACCGCTTACGTTGATAGCCGATCCTCTTGAACAGTTGGCTGCATCTACTAATCTTACTTCACAGCAGAATATTCTTGTGCGCATTGCCAATAAAAACGTTCTGATATTGAAGCGCCTTATTAATCAGATACTCGACTTCCGTAAATACGAGAACGGAAAGCTCGACCTTCATTTGCAGGAAGCCGCTTTTGCTCCGTTGGTTCGCGAATGGGCTGAGGCGTTTAACGTCAGTGCACGTAAACATGATATTACCCTTGCCATTAATTTTGATATAGCCGATGACTTCTCTCTCGCCATCGACATAGAGAAGATGGAGCGCATTTTCTTCAATCTGCTGTCTAACGCCTTTAAATATACACCGCAGAACGGAAAGATAACTTTCGCCTGTGCTGCTACAGATACAGATTTGGTGTTCTCTGTGAAAGATACGGGAAAGGGCATTAGCAGTGAGGATATAAAAAACATCTTCACGCGCTTTTATCAAGTTGATAAAGTTAATCCGCAAGGTTCTGGCATAGGATTGGCGTTGGTTAAGGCATTTGTAGAACTTCATGGAGGTATCATTACGGCAGAGAGCGAGTTAGGTAAAGGCTCTACATTTACCGTTACATTACCTATACACCATGTAGAAAATAGTGATAACATAAAAACAGCAGATACCGAAAAGATTGAAGCTCCGCTGATTACAGAATCGGATGTATATGCCGAACTCGACACTATAGAACAAGAAAATGCCGCCATTCGTCCTGACGCTCCGTTGCTGTTGGTTATTGACGACAATGAAGATATACGCCGCATGATTACCGTACTTATGGGCAAGGATTACAACGTGATATCTGCCTCTAACGGAAAAGAAGGGCTGTCTTTGGCCGCCAAGCATGTGCCCGATGTCATTATCTGCGATGTGATGATGCCTGTGATGGACGGATTGGAATGTTGTCGCCACCTTAAGGAAGAAGTTTCTACTTCGCACATACCGGTGTTGATGTTGACCGCTTGCTCGCTCGACGAACAACGTGCGCAAGGCTACGACAGCGGAGCCGATGGCTATTTGTCGAAGCCTTTCAGCAGTGCGGTGCTGAAATCTCGCTGTCGTAATCTTATTGAAAACCGTAAACGTATCCGCAATGCGGAGATTGACAAGCCCACAATAACGCAAGCCGAAACAAACTCGTCAGTGCTCGACATGGAAAACAAGTTTTACGCACGCTTCTTGGAGATAGTCAATGCCGAGATGGGCAATCCAGAGTTAAATGTAGACCAATTGGCAGCCAAGATGGGATTAGGACGTTCGCAATTCTATCGCAAGATAAAGGCTCTTACTAATTATTCGCCAGTAGAATTGCTCCGCAACCTGCGTTTGAAAAAATCGCGCGAGTTGCTGCTTACCACCGATAAATCTATCAGCGAGATAGCTTACGAGGTAGGCTTTTCGGCTCCTGCTTACTTCACCCGTTGCTATCGTGAAGCCTTTGGCGAAACACCTACTGACAGAAGAAGTAAGATATGATGAATCAAAAAACGAGTAGCGGAACGCTTTGACGTAAGATGATTAGTAAAAACTGTGCATAACCTATTAAGAATTGTGCTTTGCCCGAGTTTTAATAGGCTATGCAACATAAGTGATAGATGGCTTGTGTATTTCATTTCATATTTGCAGCAGAAAAACATCTCAAAAAATTGTAATATGAAGAAAAACATTCTAAGCACGCTTCTGCTATGTATCATGGCAATTGCATTAAAAGCTCAGACGTTAACAGTGAAAGGTACGGTAGTATCTGCTACCGATTCAGAACCGCTGATTGGCGTAAGTGTAGTTTCAAGTACTAACAGCTCATTAGGAGCAACTACTGATCTTGATGGTAATTTTACTATCAGTGTTCCTACAGGCAGTAGTTTGGTATTCTCTTATATCGGTTTTGCTACAACAACATTAAAAGCAGCTCCGCAAATGAAGGTATCTCTGAAAGAAGATACTGAAATGATAGACGAAGTGGTAGTAGTGGGATATTCTACAGAAAAGAAGTCCGACCTTACCGGTTCAGTTTCTGTAGTAAAGATGAAAGATGTGGCAGACACCCCTACAGGTAACGTCATTCAGTCGTTGCAAGGACGTGTAGCTGGTATGAACGTTACTACCGACGGAACCCCCGGTGGTCTTAGCACAAGCACTTCTATTCGTGGCGCATCTTCTTTCCGTAGCGATGCCAACGGTCCGCTTTATGTTATTGACGGTGTGATGACTCGTGAAAATCCGGGTACCATTATTAATAGCAACGATGTAGAATCTATCCAAGTATTGAAAGATGCGGCTTCGGCTTCTATCTACGGAGCACAGGCTGCCAACGGTGTTATCATTATCACTACTAAGAGAGCTAAGAAAGGCGAAGCTCATGTAACTTTCGATGCAACATATACTCTACAGACTTATCAGAGCGGACTTGATTTGCTCGATGCTTATCAGTGGGGCGATGTTTACTGGTCGGCATATAAATATGCGCACGCTGGGGCTACTCCTTCGTCTTCTGTATACGGTAGTGGCGCTAAAGCACAACTCCAAACCTATAAAAACTTGAATGGTGCTGATGTCACTCCTCAGACTACTGATTGGGAAGATGTTATTCACCGTACAGCATTGATGCAGACTTACAGCGTAGGATTGCAAAAAGGAACTGAAAACGGCTCTTCTTCTTTATCGTTGAGCTTCCTCGATCATGACGGTGTTGTGAAAGGTACCGACTTTCAACGTGTAAATACTCGCTTTGGTAGCGACTACGGTTTCCTTAACAATCGTCTTAAAGCGGGCGGTAACGTAGCGGTAAACTGGTGGAAAGCCCACTATATGCCTGATGGCGCTGAAGAAAATGTTGTGAAGCAACATCCTGCCAAGGCTGTGTACGACTCAGAAGGTGTATTTGTAGATCAAATAAACGATGTACTGGGCGATGCTCCAAATATGATGCGAGTAATAGAAAACAGCAAAAATAACAAGAATGAGTATTGGCGTGTATTTGGTAATGCTTATTTGCAGATAGAGCCTGTAAAGAACTTGATACTGAAGACTAACTTTGGTGTAAACTACTATAATCAAACAATAAAGACTTTTGAACCAGCTTGGCTGCGCGACCCAGTTAACAAGCTTACACAATCTACAGGAAAGAACGTAGACTGGGTGTGGACAAATACTGCACAATACAACATAGACTTTTTAGACAAGCACTCTTTTATGGCTTTGGCTGGTTTCGAAAGCAAAAGATATCATAACGAAAGCTTCTTTGGATACGGTACAGGCTTGCAGCTTGAGGATAAAGATTATATATACCTTGGCAACGTTACCGGCAATAAGAATGTTGGAGCTGGAGCGTCTAACTACTCTATGACTTCTATTTTTGGTAAGTTGAACTATACTTATGATGAGAAATACCTTCTGTCGTTTACTATTCGTCGTGATGCTTCTTCACGTTTGTCTAGCGATAACAATTACGATTGGTTCCCGTCTGTATCTGCCGGTTGGCGTATCTCACGCGAGAAGTTCATGGCAGGTGCAAGCAGTTGGCTTTCAGATTTGAAACTCCGTGCTTCTTGGGGTATCAATGGTAATGACCTTATTGACAATGAAGCCTTTTATTCCAAGTATCTGATGAGCCTTGACCGTGGTAGCTACAACATGAGCGGTGATGGTAAAAAACTTTCTCCGGGTGCTTACCGTATTCGTACTACCAATCCCGATTTGAGATGGGAAAAGACCTATCAGACCAATGTAGGTATCGATGCTGCGTTCCTTAACAACCGTTTGGGAGTTTCATTCGACTATTTCTACAAGAACACTAAAGATATGTTGGTAGAGAAGCCTTATATCGCTACCATCGGAGAAGGTGGATATTGCTGGTATAACGGTGGAGAAATGACCAATAAGGGTTTTGAAGGACAGATTAACTGGCGCGACCGTATTGGTAAAGAATTTAATTATGAAATAGGCTTTAACGTTACCGTATCAAAGAATAAAGTAACAGAGTTACTCGATGATATCTATTATTCTTACGGTGGAGGTTATTCAGGACATTCTCTTGTAGGACAGTCATTAGGCTCATGGATGGGATTCAAGACAGACGGTGTATTCCATTCTCAGGCAGAAGTAGACGAATATTGCGAAAAATATAAAGTAGAGTTCGGAAAACCAGGAGTAGGACGTGTTAAATACGTAGATACAGACGGTAATGGAGTTATCAACTATAACGATCGTACATGGTTAGGATGCGACTTGCCTAAAGCTCAGTTCGGTTTGACACTCGGAGCACAATGGAAAGGATTTGACTTGAATATGTTTTTCTCTTCTATTATCCGCGATGCATTCAATAACTCTAAGTACTATACAGACTTATTCCAATGTTGGAACGGAAACCACGGCACACGTCTTCTTAATGCAGCTGCCGCTTACGATAAATTCCTTGAAACCGGTTATTACGACTGCGATACGCCAGCTCCTACTACCGATAACTCAAACAACGAGAACGAAGTATCTGAGTTCCATATAGAAAACGGGTCGTTCCTTCGACTCAAGACCCTCACGCTGGGCTACACTTTGCCTCAAACGCTGCGTAATAAGCTGAAGTTGCAAAATGCCCGTATCTATTTGCAGGGACAGAATTTATTTACTGTCACTGGTTATAAAGGGGCAGACCCAGAAGGATTGGGATATCCTTACGCATTGCCTAAGCAGTTTACTGTAGGTATTCAGTTTGGATTCTGATTCTTTTAGACATAACGATTTTAATATTAAAAACTAGAACTATTATGAAACTCAGAAATATATTTTTCGTACTGTCATGTGCCATGTTGTCTACTGGTTGTAGTGACGATTTCTTGGTGAACAAACCGCAAGGCAGTCTTACCGACGGTGTAATGAACTCTACTCAGTCTATTGATTTGCTGGTTAATGCTGCATACGCAGGTCTTTATGGATTTACTAACGAACAAAGCGACCCATGGGTACGTCCTATGACAAACTGGAGCTTTGGTGAGGTTCGTTCAGACAATGCATATAAAGGAGGTGGCGGTGAAAGCGACTTATGGGATGTTCATGCCATGGAAACTTTCCAAGTGCAAGCTAACAACGGTAATCTAGATAGTAAGTGGTTTAACCTTTACAGCCTCATATCTCGTTGTCAGTCAGCTCTTCGTGCTTTGAATAATGCCACCGACAGTGAAGTGAAAGAACGTGCTTCGCGTATAGCCGAGGTGAAGGTGCTTCGCGCTCACTTCTACTTTGAGTTAGTACGTCTTTTCAATAAGATTCCGTATATGGACGAGAATCTGCCTAATGCCGAATACGTTAATGTGCCAAACGATGAGTTTACTCGCGATCAGCACTTGTCTCGTATAGCATCCGACCTGATGGATGCAGCCGAGAATTTGCCCGACAGTCAGTCGGAACCAGGACGTATCAATCGTAATATCGCCCTTGCCTATGCGGCAAAAGTGAAATTATATCAGGCTTATGAGCAAGACGAGAATACTCACGCTGTAGTCAATATCAACAAAGACTTGTTGCGTGAAGTGGTAAGTCTTATAGACCAAGTACAAGGTTACGATCTTTTGCCCGATTTTCAGGGACTTGACTTGATAGCCAATGAGAATGGAAAGGAATCTGTATTCGAAGTGCAATATTCTATGAACGATGGTTCTTCTGATGCCGGACGTATCAATTGGAGCAACCTTTTGAATTCTCCTGGAGGTAACAGCCCTTATCACGGCGATGGATTCTTCCTTCCTTCGCAAGACCTTATAAATGCATATCAGACAGACGAAAACGGCTTGCCGGTATTCGATTATCAGTCTCGCCCCGATTATGCTAAGGTAACATTCGTTGATGATGATACTCAGACATTGAGCAATACAGAACCTAATGTAGACCCGCGCCTCGACTTTGTAGTAGGTCGTCCTACTATTACTTATAAGACTTACACTGAAACTCCTTGTCAGTCTTGGGTTCGCGACCGTGGCGTATATGGTCATAACTGCGCTAAACGCTTCTGGGTATCTCCAGAATCATCTGACATGTTCCAAGGATGGCCTTGGGGAGCATCGGGCCTTAACTGGAAAATCATTCGCTATGCCGATTTATTGCTTTACAAGGCTGAGGCGCTGATTGAAATAGGTGAAAACTTAGACGAAGCACGCGAACTTATAAACCGTGTTCGCCAGCGTGCCATGAATAGTGCTTATGTAAAAGACTTCAATGATCCATCTAAAGATGCTGCCAATTATAAGATTGGTCTCTATCCATCGGAAGGATGGACACAGAGTTATGCTCGCCAAGCCCTACGCACAGAGATGCGTCTTGAAAAAGCCCTCGAAGGAGAACGTTATTTTGACTTGGTACGTTGGGGTATTGCTAAAAATGTGATGAATAATTATTTTAAAGCCGAAAAAGATAACCGCATTTATTATAAGACTGCCACTTTTAAGGATGGTGAAGAGTATTTCCCTATTCCTGTGACACAGTATAATTTCTCTCTTGGAAAATATACGCAGAATCCAGGTTATCCTGCATTTAAGTAAAGGTGTTTAAATTGATATATTAGGTGGTGAACTTCATTAAAGTCGTTTTGCATCGGTAGATGCAAGATGGCTTTGATGAAGTTTTTTTATGTAAATTTGCTCCCTATTTATAGCTATAATGAATGAAATGAAAATATATGCGGCACCTCTGCAGGGGTATACAGAAATGGCTTGGCGCAATGCGCATGATGAAGTATTTGGCGGAATAGATGCGTATTATACTCCGTTTGTGCGAATGGAGAAAGGCGGCGTTCGCAATAAAGACAATCGTGAAATAAATATTCATACTAACAAGGTAGGGCATCTTGTTCCGCAGGTAATAGCTTCGGGAGCGGAAGAGTTTCGTATGCTTGTAGACCACGTGCACGCTATGGGATATAACGAAGTTGATTTAAATATGGGATGTCCTTTCCCTATGATGGCAAATCACGGAAAGGGCTCGGGGATGCTTGTCAGTCCAGATAAAGTAAAAGAGGTATTGGCTGTTATGCAAGAAATGCCCGACATCTGTTTTTCTATCAAGATGAGATTGGGATGGCAAAACGCTAATGAGTGGAAATCTGTATTACCGCTTCTTAATGAGTCGCGCGTGTCGCAAATCGTGTTGCATCCTCGTATAGGCAAGCAGCAGTATAAGGGTGAAGTGGATAAAAAAGGTTTTGCCGATTTCTATGCCGAATGTGAAAAGCCGCTTGTCTATAACGGCGATTTATGCACACTGAACGATGTAGATGAGGTTATGAACGCATGGCCTAATTTGCATGGGGTAATGATAGGGCGAGGCTTATTGGCGAACCCTGCGTTGGCGGCAGAAATTCGTGAAGGCAAGTGCTTGACTCAAAGCGAACTTTATGCAAAGGTTGCAGAAATGCATCGCTCTATTTATTTGCAGTATACACGTATCATAGAAGGAGGCGAGGCTCAGTTGGTTGCCAAGCTAAAGACGATGTGGGAATATCTTTTGCCCGACATGGATAAGAAACGTAGAAAGGCGATGCAGAAAAGCAATAAGTTAGACTCTTATTTGCGGGCGGTAGACGAAGCTCTCGCAATGAATTAAATTCCTTTTGCGAAAGGAATTGATTCCTTCTTCGAAAGGAACTCTTTCCTTTCGCAAAAGGAATTTGGATTATATTAATTGTAATATGGGTTGATACCGCTAAAGGCTTAATCACTGTTGCGGTTTACATTTCAAGTATTCATATCCAATTCTGCAGAAGAGGCATTTCTTTAGGTCGCAATATTCTTTTTTCAATTGTATAAGTGCCTGACTGTCGGCTGCGTGTGCGGCTTCCAGTCCGCACTCCTTCCATAAACGTATTATATGGTTGTTTTCGGGCTTCAACTCTTCTAATAGGCTCTCGGCCCTTAAACAAAGCGACTCGTTGGTGCGATGTTTTCCGTATGTATACAGAAACGGCACTACGGTGTTTATGATAATTAAGTCTATAGAGCTATTGCTTAATGTCTTTGGAAGCGATGTAGACGGTTCTCCGAATACATAATGTGTGAGCCAATATTCAGAAGTACCTCCACGCAGTAGATTTCTTAATTCTTTCAACGTCTTTGTTTCCATAAGTTTAGACAGCATACCCTGCGAGCGATGGTATAAGTTGGCCAACTGTGCTATGCGGACATGCGGAAAGTTGCCCGGGCGTAGTCGCAAGAATTTCCATTTGAAATCTTCTGAAGGTTTTAACTCGAACTTATGTTTCATGTACTCGTATTCTTTTATCATACGCTCGGTGTACTCATCGTTGGAGAGCTCGTTTAGCAGCCCTGCCTGTCCGAAAAAGAAAGCTTCTATTTGAAACAGGTCGTCACGATGTTTGTTGACTGCCGAGAGAGGAACATTCTTTGCCCATAATTCGAAGGCGTCACTATTCACTCCAAAGCCGAAATTGCGTGCCAACGTAATGAAAAACGCCTGTTCCCAATCTTGGTTGCTATCCGCCAGTCGCTTCTCTATCGATTTGGCTTTATTCTCGAATCGCTCTATCTGAAGAGCCGTCATCCAACTGTGTACGGTGAATTTAGATAGCTGAGGAATAATGCGGAAGCACGCCGGATATCGGTCTTCGTGAAGTAACTCTTCGTAGTTTTTCAATAGTTGTTCAGGATAATGAAGTTCCATCTGTGGAATGACTTCTCCATTGCTTCTTTGTACGGTAGCGTCTATATCGGATGCTACGTGCAATATGACGGAATCGTAATCGCAGTCGGTGTGATGCCCGTGTCGAAACCAATCGGACGAATGTTCATGGATTTCTACATTACCTACCCATAAAACATCGTCTATTTTAATCTTGGCGTTGAAAAAGTCGGGACCGGCATGCATGTTTGCCAAGCCTGGATCAATAATTTCTACCGTTTTTCCTTCCGTAGTTTTTAAAGCGTGTAAGCCATAGAGCTTGTGTTTCCATGTATAGTGTAATAGTTGTTCCATGTTAACGAGGTGTAAATGTTCGATAAATATAATGATTTAGAACGAAAAACGCTATCTTTGTGACTAAAATAGTTGATTTTATATGAAAATAGCATTAATAGGATACGGAAAGATGGGCAAGGAGATAGAGAAAATAGCCAAAGCCCGTGGTCATGAAATAGTAAGTATTATCGATGTAAACAATCGCGAAGATTTTTCGTCCGAAGCTTTCCGCTCGGCAGACGTCGCTATTGAGTTTACAGCCCCTACAGTAGCATACGGAAACTGCTTGGAGGCATTCCGTAATGGCGTAAAGGTAGTGTCAGGAAGTACCGGATGGATGAACGAATACGGCGAAGAAATGCGCCGTCTGTGTGCCGAAGACGGAAAAACTTTATTCTGGTCTTCTAACTTCAGCCTTGGTGTAGCTATCTTCTCGGCTGTAAATAAGTATCTTGCTAAGATTATGAATAATTTCCCAAATTATGACGTGTCGATGGTAGAAACACACCATGTGCATAAGTTGGATGCTCCAAGCGGAACCGCTATCACATTGGCAGAAGGTATTTTAGAGAACCTCGACCGTAAAGACAAGTGGGTGATGGGTACGCTTACCGCTCCCGACGGAACAGTGACAGGTACTACAGAATGTGCTCCTAACGAACTTCCTATAAGCGCAATTCGCGAAGGTGAAGTTCCGGGAATACATACTATTCGCTATGATTCTGAAGCCGATTCTATTACCATCACTCACGATGCGAAAAACCGTAAAGGATTTGCACTGGGTGCAGTGTTGGCTGCCGAATATACAGCTCAACACGAAGGTTTCTTGGGTATGAACGATTTATTTCAGTTTTAATTTATGATAGAAGCATCTCGCAAGCAGTGGATTAAGTTTGGAGTAGCATTAACTTTATACTTACTCTTTATTATATGGCTGAGAAGTTGGCTTGGCATTGTTGTCATTCCGTTTATTTTCGATGCGTATATAACGAAAAAAATTCCATGGACTTGGTGGAAAAAATCGAAGAATAAAACGGTTCTTACCGTAATGGGGTGGGTAGACGCTATCGTCTTCGCCTTGGTGGCCGTGTATTTCGTTAATCTGTATTTCTTTCAGAATTATGTGATACCGTCGTCTTCGCTCGAAAAGTCGTTGCTTGTAGGCGATTATCTGTTTGTAAGCAAGATGAGCTACGGAGCTCGTGTTCCGCAGACTCCGCTTCACATGCCGCTTACACAGCATACTATGCCTATATTCAATTGCAAATCGTATTTGGAATGGGTAAAGTGGGACTATAAGCGTGTAGACGGACTGGGAAAGGTTCAGTTGAACGATATCGTGGTATTTAACTTCCCAGCAGGCGATAGCGTAGCTACTGCTTTGCAGGCCGAAGATATTTATCGATTGAGCTATCAGGCTGGAAAAGAATTGTCAAAGCCTATCGATATGTCGGGCTTGTCGCTGGAAGATCAGCGCCTTGTGTTCGATTATTACTATCAGGTAGGACGTAAGTACATTAATGACAATCCTCAGTCGTTTGGCGAGATAGTGGTACGCCCTGTAGACAGACGCGAAAACTACGTTAAGCGTTGTGTAGGTTTGCCGGGACAGATTCTTCAGATTGAGAATAGAGTTATTTATCTGGATGGTAAGGCTAATAAAGAGCCCGACAATGTTCAGTATCGTTATTTTGTGCATACTAAAGGCATGTTGCCCGACGATTTGTGCCATGAACTTGGAATAAGCAAAGAAGACTTGGCGGGATATTACACCGACGAATCTGTATACAATATGCCGCTTACTGCCAAAGCTAAAGATGCGTTGCTGGCACGTAAAGATATTGTAACAGCCATAGAAAATACCCCCGACGATGATGCGGGCGGCTTGTATCCTCTTAATAAGTTGACCGGATGGACGGTAGATAACTACGGACCGATATGGATTCCGAAGAAAGGAGAAACGATAGAACTTTCTCTCGATAACCTGCCGCTGTACGAGCGTCCTATCCACGCATACGAAGGAAACGCTTTAGAGGTAAAAGACGGAAAGATATTCATCAACGGAGAGGAGACAACCCATTATACATTCAAGATGGACTATTATTGGATGATGGGCGACAACCGTCATAACTCAGCCGACTCTCGCTTTTGGGGATTTGTTCCAGAAGACCATATCGTAGGTAAGCCTATCTTTATCTGGTTGTCTTTAGACCAAGACCGCGGATGGTTCGACGGTAAGATTCGCTGGAGCCGTCTGTTCAAGTTTGTAGATTCAATAAAATAAAGCTTAAGCCGCATCTGGATGCGGTGTGTAAAGATACGATGTTGAAAGTCGATTGGAAAAC
>ULYU01063532.1_pt1 | contig 14548 bp, 8 predicted proteins | sample 1962481 | NCBI WGS metagenome assembly ULYU01 (sample SAMEA4835872, study PRJEB28245) | human gut metagenome | biome: gut microbiome; material: fecal sample | place: Denmark | collected 2008 | reverse complement strand
ATTGTTGAGGAAGAGACTGCGGAACCTGAGACTGAAGAAATTGTTGAGAAAGAGACTGCAGAATCGGATACTGAAACAGTTATTGAAAAAGAAAATACAGAACCTGAGTCTGAAGAAAATACAGAGTCGGAGATTGTTGTTGAAGAAGCTGAGTATGCAGAACCTGCAGAGCCGCATGAAAATGCAGAGGTGGCAGAGGCTGCCGATCAGTTGTCCGGAGAAGACGAGACGGTCCTCATGGAAGAACCTCAGATAAGTGAAAATGAAGAGCTTTCGGAAGATGTTTCTGAATCTGAAGGAAAGAAAGATCATAAATTTGATATTGATGTTGCAATCCAGTCACTGGATGAATATAAATTTGATACAGATGATTGGGAAGATGATTCATTTGAACAGGCATATGAGGATGATGATATTGTCGAGATTTCAGAAGTACCGGAAGACATGATGTCGGATGAAAGTAATAAGGATATCATTCAGTCTGAGACAGAAGAAATCGAGCAGGAAGAAGATGTGGAAGCTGAAATCATTGACGAAGCGGAAGTTAATGTTGATGTCGAAGCAGAAGAACCGGAACAGGCGGAGCCGGAGACGACAGAATCCGGACAGCTCGAACAGTCGGAAACAGATGCTTATATACCGGAAGAAACTGTCAACGTCACAACAGAAGCGTTTGATGAGTCGGTACCTGATGAACTCGATGAATCAGCTTCAGAGGTAATATCAGAACAGGATTATGATATAGATTTAATAAATGATGCTTCTGAAACGGAGATTTCCGAAGCAAAGATTTTTGAAACCGACGATTTTGAAATAAATGATCCTGCATCAAAAAATCCTGAAACAGAGGTTTTTGAAATAAAAGATTCAGAATCAGAAATCTTAGAACCGGTGGTTGAAAATTCTGCAAATGTAAATGGCAGAAAAATAGATTTTCCTACATTCAGATCAAGTCTTTTCCCTGATTATAACAGTGATAAACCACCTGTTGTAGAACATGTAAAGCATGAAGACATACAGGAAGAATACGATCAGAAGATGGCTGAAAATCTGAAAAAAGAGGAAGCTTTGATCAGTGAGACAGATGAATTGCTTGCAAGACTCGGAATCGAGCTTGGAACTAAATATGCATCAAACACTGATTATTTCAATATGCATCAGGACAGCTTTGTGTTAAATCCTTCAAGCGAGGATGAAACCGATGAATCGGAAAACATAAAGGGAAATGATAGTGCTTCAGAGTCCGAAGCTGTAAAGAAATCTGAATCAAAACATTCTGATGAAAAAAAATATAAGCTTAAGAAAAAATGACAAATAATTAGATTAATATAAATATTATTTTTTTATTTGATAATGTGGAAGGAGGCGTACAAATTGGCTATAGATCAAACAGAAGCTATGATTGCTGCGATTAAAGCACAGCTTGAAAAAGAAAGGGCTGCTGAAGCTGCAAAGCAGAAAAGACTTGAAGAAGAACAGGCTTTGAAGAATAAGAGCAGCAATAAAAAGAAAACTTCAGATAGTGGAAGCAAGAGCCAATACAAGACTTTGTCTGCTGAAGAACTTGCGCGAATTGAGGAGAAGAAGCGTCGTAAGAGAGAAGAAGCATTAGGTATTGTTCATGAGGATGAGCCTGAAGAGACAGAGAACAAAGAAGCTGAAGCTGAAAAGCCGGATACAAATAATATAGAGGCAGAGAGTGAAGCTAAAACAGAGAAAAAGAATGAAAAGCAGGAAATGCCAAAGATCAGTCTTAACCTCGGTGGTATTGCCGATGAGGGACTTGGTGGTGGCCTCGGCGGACTTGGTGGTGGCCTTGGAGAAGGCTATGGCGGTCTCGGCGGACTTGGCGGTGGCCTTGGAGAAGGAGCCGGCGGACTTGGTGGACTTGGTAGTGCACCTTCAGGAGAAGGCCTTTCAGGAAAACCGGGTGCGACAGGAGGCGGTCTTGGTTCGACTTTGAATATGAATGCTTCCCTTGAACCGAATAAGATAAAAGGTAAAGATAAGACAACGTTATCTGATGAAGCAGAACGATTTGACGAAGATGATATGACATCTGTTGTTTCAGATGATGCTGAATGGACACCGGGCAAGAATGTTAAGGTGAAAGAGGTTAAGACTAAAAAAGGAAATGACAATAATGGTGATCTTTTCAGTATTTTACCTGACAGAAACAAAGATGAGGCGGATGTTTCATCTATGTATGATATAGATGATGACGATGAAGATGAAGACTTCCTTGGAGCCGGTATTGAGAACCTCTCCAATATTGATGAAACCAGCGAAGAAGAAGCTGCACGTATAAAGGCAGAAGAAGAAGCTAAGAAGAAGGCAGAGGAAGAAGCTAAGAAAAAAGCTGAAGAAGAAGCTAAGAAAAAAGCTGCAGAAGAAGCTAAACGTAAAGCAGCAGAGGAAGAGTCCAAAAAGAAAGCAGAAGAGGCACGTAAGAAGGCTGCGGCTGAAAAGGCAAAGGTTGAAGCCGAGACCAAGAAAAAACAGGCTATCGAACTTGCTGAACGTAAGGCTCAGGATGCAAAGAATGTCGTTGAAACAGCCAAGAAGACGATTGCAGATTCTGAAAAAGAAGAAAAAGAACTGAAATCACAGCTTGAAGAATGTGCAAAGAAAAAAGCCGCTTATGAAGATAAGATGAAGGCAGAATTCGATGCAAAGAAGAAGGCTGATGAGAAACTCTTAGCAAAAGAAAATGCAGAGCTTGAAACAAAAGTAAAAGCTATCAATAAAGAGATAGAAGATACTAATAAGAAAGCAAAGGATGATTCAGATAAGGTATTAAAGGAGAGCAATCCTGAGACTATCAAGATGAAAATCATCAATGATGCACAGGCTGCAGCTGATGAAGTGATCAAAAAGCTTGCAGATGCTAAGAAAGCAAATATTGAAAAACACGAAGCTGAGTATACAAAGGCTTGCAAGGATGCAGAAACGGCTTCCGTAAAATTAGAGGAAGATAAGAAGAAAGCAATTGATGCTGCCAAGAAGAAGAAAGAGACACAGAATGACAAAGCTAAGAAGCTGATGGACGATGCAGAAAAGAATAAGCAGCGTGCAGGTGTTATCTTCACAGATTCCAAGAAGGCGGAGGAAGAAGCAGCTCTTAACCTTAAGAATACAACAGATATGGAGTCGGAGTCATTAAAGACATTAGCCGGACTTGAAAGCAGGCTTGCTGAGAGTGAAGGCAAACTTAAGACTGCGACGAATAACAATGATTCAGCAACAAAGGCTATTGATTCAGCAAAGAAATCATTAAAAGAAGCAGAAGCAAAAGAAGCTGAAGCGTTGAAGAAACTGGAAGAAGCCAGAACAGCAAAAGCAGCGGCAGAGTCCAGAATTTCAAAGGGTGAAGCTGATAAGAAGAAATTCCAGTCTGAAATTGATTTACTCAATAAAGAAAAGAAGACAACAAGCGATGATATTGTTGCGACAAAGAAAGATGTAGAATCCTTTAAGTCAGCAAAGGCTGAAGCACAGCAGGCACTTGATGCAGCAAAGAAATCCGTAGTAGAGGCAGAAGATCTTCTTTCCAAGGCAGAAAATGCAGAGGAAGAAGCAGAAGAAATTCTGGAGAAGGCTAAGATTGAAGAAGAAGTAGAGATCCGGAATGCAGAAAAGGCTGCTTCAGATGGAAGAGAGAAACTGGATAAGGATAAGAAGTCCAGAGAGGATGCACGCGAGAAGTTCCTTGCAGATGAAGAAGAAAAATATGCAGCAGGCGAGGCTGCAGAACTTGAGAAAGTTCAGTCTGCTGCAATGACTGCAGAGAAGGAAGCTGTTGATGCCCAGAAGGAAGCAGAGAAAACAGCACAGAAGTTGCTTGATGATGCTAAGAAGAAAGAAGAAGAACTAAAACAGAAGATTGCCGGTTTGAAGACTGAACAGGAAGAACGTGTCGTTGCCAGAAAAGCTGCAAATGAAGAGGCAGTTAAGAAAGCAGAAGATAAAAAGAAGCATGATCTTGATTCTCTTCTGAAAGAAGAAATCAGTACAAAGAAGCAATTGGAAGAAGTAAGTGGCAGAGCTGCCGCTGCTGCAAAGGTTCTTGAAAAAGCTGTTAAGAAGGAAGAAGAAGCAAGAAAACAGGTTGAACTTTTAAAAGCAGGAAAGGTAGAAGAAGCATCTAAGATAGATGTATCCTTAGAAGCAACGGATGAAGCCGCTGTAGAAGCTGAACAGAGTGAGATTAATCAGGAAATGAAGAAAGCCCTGCCATCGGAAGCAAAGTATCTGTATAAGTATCTTTGTGTAAATCCTGCGGGCGCACAGATTGTGAATGTTCTTCAGACAATGAAAGTGGATCCGAAACGCTCAAAGAATCTCGTTATTCTCGGTCTGCATGGATTTGGTTCATCAAAGGTTGGAGAAGATTTTGCTGAGTGTTATTATGATCTTGGTTTCTGTACATCACCTGCAAAGGCAAAGGTTAGAGCAAAAGTAATCAATAGCGGTAAGCTTGCCGGTGCGGTTACAAAATTGAAAGGCGGATGCCTGATCGTTGAGAGCGCAGGACTTATAACACCTGAGCGGTTCAAAGAGATGGTTGATCTTTGTTCTTCGGAGAAGAATGATGTTAAGATAATTCTTACCGGTGAAAAGGTTGCACTTAGCAAGATGCTTGCAGATAATATGACACAGGCAAGAAGCTTTAACAATCGTGTTTATTTTGATCAGATTAAAGAAGAGAATATGATTGTAATTGCCAAAGAATATATCATTGAAAAAGGGTATAAATATGAAGATGGTATTGAGGGTAATATCAAGAATTTACTTCTTGCGATGGAGACTGGTAATATTGACAGGTTGTTAACTGCTGTAGACGAAGCGATGGAACGAGCAGATGCAAGAAATCCTGAAGCAAAGAAAGTTATGAAGACAGATATAAAGTAATGAAAAGTGAATATCGTAGGATAACATTTTCCGGTTTATATTTTGGTTGAAAAAAACGGTGCCAATGTTTATAATATTTATTATTGTAAACTTGGCACTTTTTTTACGCAGATCGGTTATCAAAGTCTGTATTTGTGTGAGATTTTTACAATCGGTACGATAACGTAAGAAACGAGTAGAAAGTTGTTTCTTATGGTTGTCAAACTTAAAGGAGATATAAGATAGTATGGATATAGGAATAGATTTGGGGACATCGAATGTGTTGGTATATGTAAAAGGTCGTGGGGTTGTCATCAACCAACCGTCTGTTGTTGCATATGAGAAAAGTTCGAAACGCATTATTGCGATTGGAAATAAAGCAAAAAAGATGATCGGAAAGACACCGGAATCAATCGAAGTTGTAAGACCGCTCGTAAAAGGAGTAGTTTCAGATTATATTGTTACAGAGCGGATGTTAAAGGCATTTATCCGCAGTGCTATGGAGAAACGAACCGGGGTTGGCAGACCGAAAATATGTGTCTGTGTTCCCAGCGGAGTCACAGAAGTGGAGCGGAGAGCTGTAGAAGAGGCTGTTTACAGAACAGGAGCTAAGAGTGTTTATGTTATGGAAGAACCCCTTGCGGCTGCAATCGGTGCAGCAGTTGATATAGAGGAAGCCAAAGGAAATATGGTCATTGATATCGGAGGAGGAACAACAGATATTGCAGTTATATCACTTGGAGGAGCTGTAGAGAGCCGCTCGATTAAAGCAGCGGGGGATGATTATAATGCATCGATGATCCGATATATCAGAAGAAAATATAATCTTCTGATCGGAGAACAAACTGCGGAGAAAGCAAAGATAGCGGTAGGATCGGTCTATGAGAGACCGGAGGACATCACCTATGTTGTAAAGGGAAGAGATCTGATCAAGGGACTTCCAAAGGCGATCACGATCACGGCAAATGAGACAATAGAAGCATTTGCAGATACAACTTCTCATATTTTGACGGCGATTCATGGTGTACTTGAGACGGCTCCGCCGGAGCTGGTTGCGGATATATCGGTAAATGGGATTGTTCTGACCGGTGGTGGCAGCCTGATGTATGGAATGGATAAGCTGATCAAGGAAAAAACGGGAATTGATACGTATGTTTCGGATAAAGCGTTAGAAGCAGTTGCACTTGGTGCCGGTATGTCGGTTGATATTGCAGCAAGAAAAGAAGATGCATAGAAAGCAGAGAAAAGAAAATGACAAATACACATAATTTTCTGCCAGTGAATAAAAAAGATATGATAGAAAGAGGATGGGAACAGCCGGACTTCGTTTATATTACCGGAGACGCTTATGTGGACCATCCTTCTTTTGGCCCGGCAATTATCAGCAGAGTTTTGGAAGCACATGGATATAAGATCTGTATGATTCCACAGCCGGATTGGAAAGATGATAAGAGTATAGATGTATTCGGCAGACCAAGACTTGGTTTTCTGGTTTCCGGTGGCAATATGGATTCTATGGTCAATCATTATACTGTTTCAAAAAAACACAGAAGTATGGATTCCTATTCTCCCGGTGGAAAGATGGGGCTGAGACCGGATTATGCAACAGTGGTATATTGCAATCTGATCCGTAGAACGTATAAGGATGTTCCGATCATTATTGGTGGGATTGAAGCAAGTCTCAGAAGACTTGCACACTATGATTACTGGTCGAATAAATTAAAGCATTCAATTCTGATCGATTCACAGGCAGATCTGATTTCCTATGGCATGGGTGAACACAGCATGGTCGAGATTGCAGATGCGTTAGACAGCGGAATAGATGTCAGGGATATCACATTTATCAGAGGAACAGTCTACAAGACAAAAGATCTGTCCGGTGTAGAAGCTCCGGTGATCCTGCCTGATTATGCAGCACTTCAGGAAGACCGTTTAAAATATGCAGAAAGCTTTTATACACAGTATATCAATACAGATCCATATTCCGGAAAAGTGCTGGTGGAAGGATATGGCAACCGGGGATATGTTGTTCAGAATCCTGCGGCATATCCGCTCACACAGATGGAGATGGATGACGTATATGGGTATGATTACATGAACACCTATCATCCGATGTATGAAAAGGATGGGGGAATCCCGGCTATAGCAGAGGTGAAGTTCAGTCTGGCAAGCAACCGTGGATGCTTTGGCGGATGCAGCTTCTGTGCACTAACTTTTCATCAGGGAAGGATCGTTCAGACCAGAAGTCATGAGTCGATCATTGAAGAAGCAAAGCGCATGACGAAAGATCCGGAGTTTAAAGGATATATCCATGATGTTGGAGGACCTACGGCGAATTTCAGACATCCGGCATGTGAAAAACAGATGAAATACGGCGTATGCCAGAATAAACAGTGTCTGTTTCCAAAACCATGTCAGAACCTGAATGCCAGTCATAAAGATTATGTTGAGCTGCTTCGTAAATTAAGACGGATACCCGGGGTGAAGAAGGTATTTGTAAGATCCGGTATTCGATTTGACTATCTGCTTGCGGATCACGATGATACCTTCTTACGGGAGCTTTGCCGGTACCATATCAGCGGACAATTAAGGGTTGCACCGGAGCATATTTCAGATAATGTCTTAAAGTACATGGGTAAGCCGTCGAATCAGGTATATGAGACATTTATAAAAAAATATGAGAAGATCAACGAGCAGTATGGATTGAAACAATATGCAGTACCTTATCTTATGTCCTCACATCCGGGCTCTACGTTAAAAGATGCAGTAGCGTTGGCAGAATATATCCGTGATATCGGATATATGCCGGAGCAGGTACAGGACTTTTATCCGACACCATCAACGATCTCGACCTGTATGTATTACACAGGAGTAGATCCGCGTACGATGGAACCGGTATATGTTGCGAGAGACCCACATGAGAAAGCAATGCAGCGTGCACTGATCCAGTACAGAAGACCGGAAAATTATGATCTGGTAAAGGAAGCCCTGATAAAGGCAGGACGGAAAGATCTGATCGGATTCGAAAAACATTGTCTGATCACTCCGAGAAAGATGGATAGGAATACTTCGGGATATAAAGATGTCCATAAAAAGAATCCGTCAGGACAGGCAACACGGAATCAGAATAACAAGAACAGTAATCATAGAAAACAGGATAAATCCGGTAAAAATTCAGGAAGTTATAAATCCGGGCAGGATAACAGAAACAGCAGAACCGGTAAACCTGCAGGACAAAATGATAAAAAATATCAAAAACAGAAAACAGGAAAGAAAAAACACTGATATTTTATATAAAATTAAGAAAATAACCAGAAATGAAAAAATAATGATTTCTAATGCGTGCATTTCATTTTTGGTTGCGTGGTACTTTCTTTTGTGCTAGAATGTAGCCAGAAAGTGTGCTGTTATGTCAATAATGGTCATTATTGTGCCGTTTACAGCATAAATGTACCATGATATAACACTTACATTATAAAAAATTACGGAGGATTTCATTATTATGGCAAAGAAAATTGTATTAGCAGGCGCATGCCGTACAGCTATCGGTACTATGGGCGGATCATTAAGCACAACACCAGCTCCGGTACTTGGTTCAATCGTTATCAAGGAAGCTTTAAACAGAGCAGGAGTTCCTGCAGATCAGGTAGATCATGTATATATGGGTTGTGTAATCCAGGCAGGTCTTGGACAGAATGTTGCACGTCAGGCATCTATCAAAGCTGGTCTTCCAATTGAGACAACTGCTGTTACAGTTAATGTTGTTTGTGGTTCAGGTCTGAACTGTGTAAATATGGCTGCTCAGATGATCGAAGCAGGAGATGCTGATATCGTTGTAGCAGGTGGTATGGAAAACATGTCAATGGCTCCATATGCTGTAATGCAGGGACGTTTCGGATACAGAATGAATGATGGTAAACTTGTAGATACAATGGTACATGATGCTCTTTGGGATGCATTCAATGATTACCATATGATCAAGACTGCTGATAACATCTGTGAGCAGTGGGGACTTACTCGTGAAGAACTTGATGAGTTTGCAGCAAAGAGCCAGCAGAAGGCTGTAGCAGCTCAGGAGTCAGGTGCATTTGACGCAGAGATCGTTCCAGTTATGGTTAAGAAGAAAAAAGAGATGGTTGAGTTCAAGAAGGATGAGGGACCAAGACCTGGTACAACAGTTGAGACACTTTCAAGACTCAGAACTATCAATCCAAATGGTTTCGTAACAGCAGGTAATGCTTCAGGTATCAATGATGGTGCAGCAGCTATCGTTGTTATGAGCGAGGAAAAGGCTAAAGAACTTGGTGTTAAGCCAATGGCTACATGGGTAGCAGGTGCTCTTGGTGGTGTTGATCCATCTATCATGGGTATCGGACCAGTTGCTTCAACAAAGAAAGTAATGGCTAAGACAGGTCTTAAGATTGAAGATTTCGATATCATCGAAGCAAACGAAGCATTTGCAGCTCAGTCAGTTGCAGTAGCTAAGGATCTTGGATTTGATGTTGACAAGCAGGTTAACCCAAATGGTGGTGCAATCGCACTTGGACATCCGGTAGGAGCTTCAGGATGCCGTATCCTTGTTACACTTCTTCATGAGATGCAGGCAAAGGGTGCTAAGACAGGTCTTGCTACACTTTGTATCGGCGGTGGTATGGGCTGCTCAACAGTTGTTAAGATCGAAGACTAATCCGGTCGGCTGAAAAACCATATTACATTTCTATATAAGGAGATAAACGATGGAATTCGTAACATATGAACAGGACGGATTTGTTGGTGTTATCACTATTAATCGTCCAAAGGCATTAAACGCATTAAACAGCACAGTTCTTGAAGAACTGGATGCAACATTCAAAGCTGTTGACTTGAATACAACAAGATGTCTTGTACTTACCGGTGCAGGAGAGAAATCATTTGTAGCAGGTGCAGATATCGGAGAGATGTCAACACTTACAAAGGCTGAAGGCGAAGCTTTCGGTAAAAAGGGTAATGACGTATTCCGCATGATCGAGACATTCCCAATCCCTGTAATCGCAGCCGTAAATGGATTTGCACTTGGTGGTGGATGTGAGATCTCCATGAGCTGTGATATCAGAATCTGTTCTGAGAATGCAGTATTTGGTCAGCCTGAAGTTGGTCTTGGAATTACACCTGGATTTGGCGGAACCCAGAGACTTGCTCGTCTTGTAGGTGCAGGAATGGCAAAGCAGCTGATCTACACAGCAAGAAATATCAAAGCTGATGAAGCATACAGAATCGGTCTTGTAAATGCTGTATATCCATTAGAGGAGTTATTACCGGCAGCTAAGAAGATGGCTTCTACCATCGCAGCAAATGCTCCGATCGCAGTTCGTAACTGTAAGAAAGCAATCAATGATGGATTACAGGTTGATATGGATCAGGCAATCGTTGTAGAAGAGAAATTATTCGGCGATTGCTTCGAGACAGAGGATCAGAAGGCAGGAATGGGCAACTTTCTTGAGAAAGATAAGGAAAAGAAATTAAAGGTTGTTCCTTTCCAGAATAAATAAATCAACAATCTTGATATTGACGTTTAGGGTGGTTATTTTGAAATCGAAATCAACCATCCTAAATGTTTGATATACCAAAGTAAGCATGTCAAACGAAACGTATATGAATTTCTCATGTTTGCTTAAAAATAATTTTTAGGAGGATATTAAAATGAAAGTTGGCGTTATTGGTGCAGGAACCATGGGTCAGGGAATTGCTAAGGCATTCGCTCAGGTTGATGGATATGAAGTAGCACTTTGCGACATTAAGCAGGAATGGGCTGAAGGCGGTAAGGACAAGATCGCTAAAGGTTATGCCAGACTTGTTGAAAAAGGAAAGATGACACAGGAGAAGGTTGATGGTATTCTTGCCAGCATCACTCCGGGTATTAAGGAAGACTTATGCGCAGATTGTGACCTTATCGTAGAGGCTGCTTTCGAGAACATGGAAGTTAAGAAGACAACATTTTCTGAGCTTGACAAGATCTGCAAGCCAGAGTGTGTATTTGCATCAAATACATCTTCACTTTCCATCACTGAGATTGGAAATGGTCTTACCCGTCCTATGATCGGTATGCACTTCTTCAATCCAGCTGACAGAATGAAGCTTATCGAAGTTATCGCAGGTGTTAACACACCGGCAGAGACTGTTGATAAGATCGTTAAGATCTCAGAAGAGATCGGTAAGACACCTGTACAGGTAAATGAAGCTGCCGGATTTGTTGTAAACAGAATCTTGATTCCAATGATCAATGAAGCTGCATTTATCAAGATGGAAGGTGTGTCAGATATCGCTGGTATCGATGCAGCTATGAAACTTGGTGCAAATCATCCAATGGGACCTCTTGAATTAGGTGATTTCGTTGGTCTTGATATCTGTCTTGCTATTATGGATGTACTCTATAACGAGACAGGCGACAGCAAGTATCGTGCATGTCCATTACTTCGTAAGATGGTACGTGGCGGCAACCTTGGTGTTAAGAGTGGTAAGGGATTCTATGTATACAATGCTGACCGCACAAAGACACCAGTTGATGCTCAGTAATTGACTGATAAATATATTTATGGAGGAAGAAATAGAATGGATTTCGCTTTAGACAAGAAGTATGAAATGGCGCAGAACTTATTCAGAGAATTTGCGCAGAATGAAGTAAAGCCTCTTGCTCAGGAAATTGATGAAAATCACAGATTCCCTAGAGAGACAGTAGAGAAGATGGCAAAGTATGGTTTCTTAGGAATACCTGTTTCTAAGGAAGATGGTGGACAGGGTTGTGATCCTTTAACATATGTTATGTGTGTTGAGGAACTTTCAAAGGTTTGTGGTACTACCGGTGTTATTGTTTCCGCACATACATCTCTGTGTGTAGATCCAATCCAGACATACGGTACACCAGATCAGAAAGCTAAGTACCTCCCAGATCTTGCTTCCGGTAGAAAGCTTGGCGCATTTGGTCTTACAGAGCCGGGTGCTGGTACAGATGCACAGGGTCAGCAGACAAAGGCTGTTCTTGATGGTGATGAGTGGGTTCTTAACGGATCTAAGTGTTTCATTACAAATGGTAAAGAAGCAGATGTATATATTATCATTGCAGTTACAGGTACAATTGAAAAACGTGGTAGAAAGCAGAAAGAGATTTCAGCATTTATCGTAGAAAAAGGCACTCCGGGATTTACATTCGGAACAAAAGAAAACAAGATGGGTATCTGTGGTTCATCCACATATGAACTTATCTTCACAGACTGCCGTATTCCTAAGGATGCACTTCTCGGACAGAAGGGCAAGGGATTTGGTATTGCAATGCATACACTTGATGGTGGTCGTATCGGTATCGCAGCTCAGGCTCTTGGTATTGCTGAGGGTGCTCTTGATATCACAATCGACTATGTTAAGGAAAGAAAGCAGTTTGGTCGTTCAATCGCTCAGTTCCAGAATACTCAGTTTGTACTTGCTGATCTTGCAACAAAGGTTGAGGCAGCTAAGTTACTGGTATACAAGGCAGCTAAGAAGAAAGAGCAGTACCAGGCTGATCACAAGACTTCATACTCTGTAGAAGCTGCTATGGCTAAGCTGTATGCTGCAGAAGTAGCTATGGAAGTAACAACAAAGTGTGTACAGTTACACGGTGGTTATGGTTATATCAAAGAGTATGATGTAGAACGTATGATGCGTGATGCTAAGATTACAGAAATCTACGAAGGAACTTCAGAAGTTCAGCGTATGGTTATTTCTGCAAACTTATTAAAATAATTAGGAGGTACTTAACGTGAAGGTTATAGTTTGTATAAAGCAGGTACCTGATACAAAGGGTGGCGTTCAGTTTAACCCAGATGGTACATTAAACAGAGGAGCAATGCTTACAATCATGAACCCTGATGATAAGGCAGGTCTTGAAGCTGCACTTAGATTAAAGGATCAGTATGGAGCAGAAGTTACAGTTCTTACAATGGGTCTTCCAAAGGCTGCAGATGTTCTTCAGGAAGCAATCGCTATGGGCGCTGACAAGGGCGTTCTTGTAACGGATCGTGTTCTTGGTGGAGCTGATACATGGGCTACATCAACAACAATCGCCGGAGCACTCAGAAAGCTTGATTATGATCTTATTATTACAGGTCGTCAGGCTATCGATGGAGATACAGCTCAGGTTGGACCACAGATTGCTGAGCATCTTGGAATTCCGGTTATTTCATATGCACAGGAGATCAAGGTCGATGGAGATTCCGTAATCGTTAAGCGTCAGTATGATGATGGATATCATATGTTAAAGGCTAAGATGCCTTGCCTTGTAACAGCACTTTCAGAGTTAAATGAGCCTAGATACATGACTCCAGGTGGAATCTTCGATGCAGTTAATGCAGAGATCACAACACTTGGCAGAGCAGATCTTGTAGATGTTGATGATTCAAACCTTGGTCTGAAAGGTTCACCAACAAAGATCGCAAAGGCTTCTGATAAGGTAAGAAAGGGTGCAGGCGAGAAGGTTGTACCTGATTCTCCAGATGAAGCAGTTAGCTATATTGTTGGCAAGTTAAAAGATAAGCATGTAATCTAATATAGTAAAGGAAAAGTGGTGAATAAAATGGGCGCAATGAACGCAGAAGATATGAAGAACTACAAAGGCGTATTTGTCTTTGCACAGCAGGTAGATAATAAGTTAAGTGGTATTTCATTTGAATTGATCGGTGAAGGAAAGAGACTTGCAGATAAGCTTAATGAAAAGGTTACAGCAGTCCTGATCGGTTCCGACGTAAAGGGTCTTGTAGACGAACTTGCAGAGTACGGTGCAGACAGAGTTATCGTTGTTGATGATCCAGAATTAAAAGAATACAGAACTGAGCCATATGCACATGCACTTGCTTCAGTTATCAATGAGTACAAGCCGGAGATCGTTTTAGTTGGTGCTACAGCTATTGGTCGTGATCTTGGTCCTACAGTATCAGCAAGAGTAGCTACAGGTCTTACAGCAGACTGTACATTACTTGAAATCGGTGATTTCCCTCTTGTTGCACTTCCAAATCAGGAGCAGAAGCACAATCAGCTTCTTATGACACGTCCTGCATTCGGTGGTAACACAATCGCTACAATCGCGTGTCCTGATAATCGTCCTCAGATGGCAACAGTACGTCCGGGCGTTATGCAGAAGCTTGACAGAGTAGCTGGCAAGAAGGCAGAAGTGATCGAGTACAATCCTGGATTTACTCCAAACAACAAGTATGTTGAGATCCTTGAAATCTCAAAGGCTGTTTCAGATATCAAAGATATCATGGACGCTAAGATCCTTGTTTCAGGTGGTCGTGGTGTTGGTTCAGCAGAGAACTTCAAGCTTCTTGATGATCTTGCAGAAGTACTTGGCGGACAGGTATCATGCTCACGTGCAGTTGTAGATTCAGGCTGGAAGCCAAAGGAGCTTCAGGTTGGTCAGACTGGTAAGACAGTTCGTCCACAGGTATACTTCGCAATTGGTATTTCAGGTGCGATCCAGCATGTAGCCGGTATGGAAGAGTCAGATATCATCATCGCTATCAACAAGGATGAGGATGCTCCTATCTTTGATGTAGCTGATTATGGTGTTGTTGGAGATCTGAACAAGATCGTTCCTGCTCTTACAGAAGCAATCAAGGCTGAGCTTGCTAACAAGTAATTCAGTTTATAA
>ULYU01054509.1_pt1 | contig 15205 bp, 9 predicted proteins | sample 1962481 | NCBI WGS metagenome assembly ULYU01 (sample SAMEA4835872, study PRJEB28245) | human gut metagenome | biome: gut microbiome; material: fecal sample | place: Denmark | collected 2008 | reverse complement strand
AGCACACAACGCAGCGTGGTATGTTCAACCGAAGCAAGGTAGTCGATGTTGAGAATGCAACTGGAACTTACCTTCACAAACGAACTGTTCATGGCGAGAATGTCCTTCGCCTTGGTGGTACGGCGCAACCGGTGCTGCTCCATATTGGTGAGCGTGATGACCCAGCAGCGGCTGTCGTCATAATAGAAATAGAGTATTTCCTGACGGCGCAGCAACATAAGACGGTCCACGGTCTGCACCGCGAACCGGTCGTCGGAGCCGGCAACGGGTGCCGACGGAGCGGCTGCCTGCCCGCTGTTGCCGCTGTCTTCACGCACGCGGTCGATGACAGTCTGCAACTCTTCGGGGGTGTATGGCTTGAGCAGATAGTCGAACGCCGAGGCGCGCAGGGCGTCGATGAGATACTTGTCGTATGCCGTGTAGAACACGACGTGCGTATTGTCGCCCATGAGCGGCCTCATCTCCTTTATCAGGTCTATGCCGCTTATGCCCGGCATCTCCACATCCATGAAGAGGATGTCGGGCTTATTGCGCAGTATGCTGCGCCGCGCCTTCTGCTCGTTGGTCTGAGTATCGACCACCAATATGTCGTCGTAAGCCTTCAGACCGGCCTCCAATGCCTGTATCGCGCCCGGTTCGTCGTCCACGATCACGGCTGACATTATCTTGGTATTCATATTGTCTGTGCGTTTTATAGATTGAATTGATAGCGGTAAGGAACGTATATTGTTACGAGAGTTCCGCTTTCTCCTGTGGCGGAAAGGTTGCTTATGTCGAACCGCATCTTCTCGGTGTTTCTGGCATTGAGCATCTCCACCGTGCGGAAGAGCATCTTCAGACCGTTGCCAGTGCCGCGTTCCGAATTGTTGTATGCGCCGGGATTGTAGCCCACACCGTTGTCGCGGATGCTCACGAGCACGCCTTTGCCGCTGTCGTTTATGCTCACAACAATCTCGCCGGGCTCCTCCATGCCGTCGAAGGCATACTTCAACGCATTCTCGACAGGAATCTGGATGCACATCGACGGCACCATAACACTCTCGTCCACACTCTCGTCCACACGCCATTCCACGCGCGGTGTGTCGGGGTTGGTCTCCTTGCGGAGTGCCACGAAATCCTTCACGAGCTCAAGCTCCTCCTCCAGTGTCACGGCCACCTTGTCAGAAGCGAGCAGGTTCGACCGCAACACCTTCACAAACAGACGCAACTTGTGCGACAGGTCGTCATACTGTCTGAACGCCGGCATTATGGCGTTGAGCACGTTCAGGGTGTAATGCGGCGATATGCGATTCTTCACATTGTCCATACGCAGCTTCGTAACCAGTGCGAGCTGACGGGCATACACCCGTTCGTTCTTGCGGCGCACATACACGAACACCAGCACCGCTCCGAGCACAACGACGAGCAACAGACCCACGGTGAAGACAATGGTGGTGCGCTGTTCGGACAGCTGCACGTTCTTGCCGGCAATGAGCACGTCGCGCTTGAGCAGCGTAGTGTCCTGGCTGTAGCGGTAGTCTATCTCGTCAATGCTTTTCAGATGGCGCTCGTTTCTTATCGAGTCATTATACTTATCCACGAGTTCCTTGTAGTGGAACGCCCGGCGATAGTCGTTCTGACGCAGATAATACTCCATCAGACGCTTGTTGTGCAGATACATATACGACGGACCTATGCGTTCAGGATCGTACGGCCGCGAAAGCAGCTTGTGCGCCTTGGCATACTGATGGCGGTTGAGCGCGAGCGCCGCTTCAAGGCTGTTGAAATAGAAAACCACCTCGTCGTTGGCGGTGGAGTCTGAATATATGCCCGCGCCTGCACGGTCGAGATAGACTTCTGCCGAGTCGAGCTGCCCGAGAAGTGTATATATCTCGCCCATATTCGCCTCTGTTATGGCGTTGAGCGACGGCTGGTTGAACTGTCTCACAATGGCGTATGCCTTCTTGAAACACTCGAGAGCCTCGGCATAGCGTTCCTCAAAATAGTAGCAGTTTCCCTTGGAGTTGTAGAAGTAATACTTCTCATACGCGAGCTTGGGCTCGGGATTCCGCTCCGCCAGATCGAAGTAGTGATGGGCCAATGAGAAGTTGTGCAGGTCGGCATACACCTGCGCCAGACCTACATATATGCTGTATTTCACCCGCCGTGAATGCAGAGAGTCCGCCACCCACAGGGCTTTGCGGTAATATCTTGCGGCGTTGGGCTGGTCGCCCATCTGGCGATACTGGTCGGCAAGGTTTATGCAGACATTCTCCAACTCGCGTCTGTCGGTGGCACGATAGAGTGCGTCGTAGGCATGATGAAGACACGCCACGGCAGAGTCGCGCTGGTTCATTCCCTGCAGCATGGCGTAGCGGTGGTTCCAGCATACGGCCTCGAGCGCGTCGGTGTCGTCGTGTGACCGGGCGTAGGCCAACACACGGTCGTTTGTGCGCATTGCGTCGCGCGTATCCCCCTGAAGGAATCGACAGAACGCCCTGAACAGCTCGAGCCGGTAGAATGACACACTGTCGGTCAGTCCTTTCTGCTCCTGCACGAACCGTTTTTCCATAATATCAGGAAACGTATATATAGAGTCGTAGCGGCTTATGAGAAAAGAATCCACCATCTCACTATCATGCCGGTTACTTTCTTTATGCGAGTTGCACGAAAAAAATCCTAATAGTATGATACTTAATAACCAAAATGTCTTTCTCATCTCCATTTATTTCAGTCTATAAGGAAGCCACTACATGCGTGCCGAATACATGCCTCAGCATCACGATGCCTCCAGGTTTTGTTAAAAGGTAAAGCAAAGATACAAAAAAAATTAATAATATATATTCAGTAGGGCACACAAAACTCGAAATTAATGACAATGTAAAACATTACGGCAATAGATGTATCATTATTAATATATGCGCCATTGCGTGCAACCGTGACAGGCATCATGCGGCCCGGCAGGGGGTCTGCGGTGAATGTTTTTTATTCATAAAGTACCTATGATTGAAGAAAGTTTCCTTACAACGCGAAGGGATATGTACCGTTACGGCACGGTGAACGAGTAATGATAAAATCACGCGGCCACAACCGAAGAATCCTCATCATAAAACCGACGCATACTTACGGCTCGTCAGACAAATGCTTTCCGTATCTATCCACCCGTCTTGTATCAGCGTTTTTGACGAAAACCGGAGAGACAAACTTACAATTTTTCTTGACTGTATTTTGACAAAATATTTTCGCAAAAGAGATGTAAATGAATGTTAAATCATAGAGAATAAAGGGCATTTAGTATAATTCCGTATTTTGATATACCCCATAACGTAGTCCGGACAAGTCCGTTCCGTGTTCTGATATTGCCCATTTCGCAGTGCGAAAAAGCCCATATTGGGGTGCGATATGGGCCATTTCAGTCTCTGAAATAGGCCTTTTCGCATGACGAAATGGGCCTTTTCGCAAAGCGACAAAATACCATTTAAACATAAATCATTGATATTCAATATATTATAAAAACATATCATATTTCGTGTATTTGCGTCCGAAGGAGACTTTGTCCGCAAATACGCACTTATTTTTCGGGGTATATCAGGAAACTGAGGCAGGAAAATCAAAATCCGGTTACAATCTGAAAGCTGCATATATCGTTTCTTCTTATAGCAAGGAAACAACTCCGGTCTGGGATTGAAAAAGGTTTATGCGTGATCGAAATCACGGTCTTTATCCCGAATCGGTCATTAGAATTAAGTCTGTATTTTTGCTTTATATTGAGCATATTTTAGTTGTATTTCTTGCAGGCAGGGCTGGCCATATCAAGAAAAATAGAACAAAAAGAGGCCAATGGAAAACAAAAAAACGGCTGAAAGCATGAATGCACAAACAGATAAAACCATGTACGGTATAATGACCGATTCGGGGTTATATTGAAGACAATAAACACCTGATTTCTATCGGGCAAAAAAAGACTTATCCCGTCATGCACCACGCGGCGCGGTTCGGGATAAGCCTTTACTGTCTCCGGCACATCATGCCGGATATATAATTATGGTATTCGTCAGAATTCGCTGTTCTCCGGACGCAGCTTGCGCACGGTCTCGGCAGCACGCCACATCTCTTTGTCACGCATTGCCTTGAGTTCGGCGTTGAGCTTCTCGCGGTAGTCAGGCTGCGAGTTGCTGTCGATGGATATCTGAGCTTCCTGACCTGTCTTCACAGAGAGGTAGAGCCACTCCATGACCGGTTTGATGGCTTCGCGGAAACGCGGTGCCCAGTCGAGCGCGCCACGCTGTGCCGTGGTAGAGCAGTTGGCATACATCCAGTCCATTCCCTTGGCGGCGAACAGCGGCATGAGGCTCTGTGTGAGTTCCTCTACGGTCTCGTTGAATGCCTCCGAAGGAGAGTGTCCGTGCTCGCGGAGCACCTCATACTGTGCCTCGAGCAGACCTTCGATGGCTCCCATGAGCGATCCGCGCTCACCGGTGAGGTCGCTCGTAGCCTCGCGCTGGAATGTTGTCTTGAACAGATAACCTGCTCCGATGCCGATACCGAAGGCGAGCGCCTTCTCGTCTGCCTTGCCTGAAGCGTCCTGATATACTGCATAAGAGCAGTTGAGTCCGCGGCCCTCGAGGAACATGCTGCGCAATGATGTACCCGAACCCTTAGGTGCGACCATGATGACGTCGACGTCCTTTGGAGGCACTACGCCCGTGCGGTCGTTCCATGTGATGGCGAATCCGTGTGAGTAATACAGTGTCTTGCCGGCCGTGAGATAAGGTTTCACTTTAGGCCATACGGCAATCTGTCCTGCATCAGACAGCAACATACATATAATCGTGCCTTTCTCGGCGGCCTCTTCGATAGAGAACAAAGTCTTGCCCGGAACCCATCCGTCTTCCACGGCCTTCTGATAGGTCTTGCCCTCACGCTGGCCAACAATCACGTTGAAGCCGTTATCGCGCAGGTTGCCGGCCTGTCCGGGTCCCTGAATGCCATAACCGAGAACTGCTATAGTCTCGTTCTTGAGCACTTCGCGTGCCTTTTCCAATGAAAACTCTTTACTGGTGACAACTGTTTCCAACACGCCACCGAAATTCATTTCTGCCATATGCTTATGTTTTTTTGTGCAGTCCGGAGACTGCGATTGGTTATATTATTTCATTAAATTGGCGGACAAATATAGCAATTTAATACAAATCAGCCAAATTTTCTTTCATTTTTCATAAATTTAATCTTACAGCGACAAGCCTCAACATCCTTCTCCGCTCCGTCGGACAGCTTTGCCACGCGCACGCAATACTCGTCGTCGTCGGTCTGCTCCACGTATAGGTTCAGGCGGTCGCCAATGTATGCCTCGGCCACATAGGCAATGTCGATGCGACGAATGTCGTTGTGGCGATACCACTCTATGTCCCAGAGGTCGAGTATATGCTCAATATATTTCACGCTGTTTATGTGTCCGTTCACGTCAACATCGCTGTATCGCGTCTCCACGCTGCGCACCAGACGCGCTCCGACACCCATCTTGACACGCGAGGGCGGCTCAATGGGGCACGGCGTCTCGGTGTCGATGTATTTCATTATCAGTCCGTCGCGCACGGCCATTATATCCACCGGCTGGCGTGTCACGGTGTCTATCATCGCCCAGATGCTCCGTCCGTATCCGCACCGGCGCCCGTTGCTGTCGGTGACGGCATAGTTTCGGCTTGTGAAATAGCGCTTCACGCTCTCCACCCATGTACTGACGCTGATGGTGTCGTAAGCCTCGGGCATGGTCTCCATCTCTATTACGAGACGCGAGAGCACCCATGTGCGGTGTATAGGATTGAGATAGCTCATGCCGTAACCACGCTCGTTGGAGTGGAAATCGGCGGCATTTAGCAGGTTGTTGCCAAGATGTCCCATGAACACACGGTGCGAGAAATCGCAATGGAAAGGCTCGACCAGAAAGTCGTAGCTTCCTACTTTACTCTTCAGTTCCATTATTGTCGTTGTATTTTTTACGGTGAAGATAATCTGCCACCGGCTCGTCAAAGCTTCTCGTTACGGCTATACGACCCGACCGGCTGTACTGCAACAGACATCCGAACTTGCTCAGACAGTAGTACAAGTCGGTCACGTCCTCGGTCAGTCCGGCATACTGCACGGTGCTGTAAGTCGGATTCACCTCCATCATACGTGCATCGTGGCGGCGTATGGTGCGCGATATCTCCGGATTCTCGAGCAGCTTGGGCGTAGATATCTTGTAAAGTCCCACCTCGTGGATGAACAGTTCCTCATCACGATAGTAATCGGCCTTCAACACGTCTATCTTCTTCTCGATCAGCTTTGTTATCTTTCTTATCTGGTTTTCGTCGCTCCATGCCGTGATGGTATATTTGTGTATGTCGCGTATGCTCGACGACGACACGTTAAGACTCTCTATGTTTATCTGACAGCGCGTGAACACAGAGGTTATCTGGTTCAGTATGCCGGCGAGGTTTTCAGAGTAAACGAGCAATGTATATAAGTTTTTCTCCATTTCCATCCTGTTGATTGTTATTTTATTTCAAGAAGCATCTCGTCCACGCTGCAGCCCGGAGGCGTCATGGGCAGGACGTTGTCTTCTTCTTTCACGGCACATTCAATCATGTACGGTCCCGACGTGGCAAGCATACGGGCGACAGCCTCCTGCAACGCGCCACGCTCTATCACAGCCTCGTAAGGTATGTCGTAGCCGCGGCATACTTGCTCGTACGACGGGTTGAGCATGTGAGTGAAAGAATATCGTTTGTTGAAAAACATATACTGCCATTGGCGCACATTGCCCAGAAAGTTGTTGTTGAGCAGTATTATCTTTACGGGAGCGTGCTGCTCCATTATGGTGCCGAGCTCTTGTATACTCATCTGGAATCCACCGTCACCCGTGAACAGACACACCGTGCGTTGCGGCGCTCCGAACGTTGCTCCCACGGCTGCCGGCAGACCGAAGCCCATTGTTCCGAGTCCGCCGCTGGTGACAACGCTGCGCTTGTTGTTGTATCTGAAGTAACGGCACGAGAACATCTGGTTCTGACCGACGTCGTTCACGAGCACCGCGTCGCCATGAGTGGCCTCGGCTACGACGTTCACCACCTCGCCCATGCGCAGCGGTCCGTCCTTAGGATGTATGGCGGGCTGTATCACCCGGGCGTCTTCCTCGTCGCGGTACGGACGGAAACTCTCTATCCATTCGTGGTGGTCAGCCTTCTCAAGCAGTCTTGTCACGGCAGGCAGCGACATCTTGCAGTCGCCGATGACAGCCACGTCGGTCTTCACGTTCTTGTCTATCTCGGCATTGTCTATGTCGAAATGTATTATCTTCGCCTGCTTGGCGTATGTATCGAGACGTCCGGTCACACGGTCGCTGAACCTCATTCCGATGGCAATGAGCACGTCGCACTCTTGCTCCTTCACGTTAGGCGCATAGCTGCCGTGCATGCCGAGCATTCCCATATTGAGCGGATGACCCGACGGCAGAGCCGAAAGTCCGAGCAGAGTGCGCGCGGCAGGAATGTCGGCCTTCTCAAGAAACTCTATCAGTTCGTTGTGTGCGCTGCCCAGTTCAACGCCCTGTCCTACAAGAGCGAGCGGACGTTTGGCAGAGTTTATGAGCGCTGCGGCACGTGCCACGGCATCATCGTCGAGCTTGGGATAAGGCTCGTAGCTGCGTACGGAGGTCACCTTCACCGGCTTCCATTCGGTTGTCGCCACCTGAGCATTCTTTGGAAAGTCGAGCACTACAGGTCCCGGACGGCCCGAACGGGCAATATAGAACGCCTGGCTCACGGCCCACGCGATGTCCTCCGGACGGCGTATCTGGTAGCTCCATTTAGAAATAGGCTGGGCGATACCTACAAGATCGACCTCCTGGAAAGCGTCGGTACCGAGCGCGCTTACGCCCACCTGACCTGCTATTACCACTATCGGAGTGGAATCCATCATGGCATCAGCCACACCGGTGAGCGTATTTGTCGCTCCCGGACCGCTCGTTACGAGGCACACTCCCACCTCACCGCTCACACGGGCATAGCCTTCCGCGGCATGAGCCGCACCCTGTTCGTGGCGTACCAGCACGTGTTTGAACGCATGCTTTTCGCCTACCGTATAATCATAAAGAGCATCGAAAACCGGCATTATGGCTCCACCCGGATAACCGAAGATGGTCTTCACACCTTCGTTCTGCAGCGAGCGCATGAGTGCCTCGGCTCCTGATATAATTTCCTTTGACATTTATATTATTGTTTGTAAAGCTTTGTGCTATGGTTTGCGAAGCCATGCGACCGGACGTAAAGATGTTTTCCGGCCACTGGCTGTATGTTTTCAATCTATTATTCTCACTCCTCCCTTGTCGGCAGAACTTACGCTTCGTGCGTAGGCTTTCAGCGCCTTGCTCACCTCGCGTACACGTTTGAGAGGACGTTGCGGACGTGCCTGCAGTTCCTCATCGCTCAGACGGACGCTGATTTTGCGTGCCGGGATGTCGATGTCTATTATGTCTCCATCGACAATCTTGCCTATATTGCCGCCCGCTGCGGCCTCCGGTGATATGTGACCTATGCTCAGTCCGCTTGTTCCTCCGGAGAAACGACCATCGGTGATCAGCGCACATTCCTTACCGAGGTGCATGCTCTTGATGTACGACGTTGGGTAAAGCATCTCCTGCATGCCCGGTCCACCCTTCGGACCTTCGTGGGTGATGACCACGCAGTCGCCGCTTTTCACACGTCCGCCCAGTATGGCGTCGCAAGCCTCCTCCTGCGAGTCGAACACACGGGCCAGTCCGCTGAACTTCCATATCGACGGATCCACGCCGGCCGTCTTCACCACACAACCGTCCTGGGCTATGTTGCCGAAGAGCACAGCCAGTCCGCCGTCCTTGGTATAGGCGTGCTCCAGACTTCTTATGCAGCCGGTGGCGCGGTCGGTGTCGAGTGTCTCCCACTCACAGTTCTGGCTGCCCATGACGGTGGAGAACCTGTGTCCGGGCGCACTGCTGTAGATACGCAACGCCTCGGCGTCGGCATCGTCGCACGTTATGTCATATTTGGCCATTGCCTCAGAAAGCGTCATTCCGTCAACACGCTTAACAGTTCCGTCCACCAGTCCGCCCTTGCTCAGCTCGTTCATTATGCCGAGTATGCCTCCGGCACGGTTGCATTCCTGCACGCTGTACTTCTGTGTGTTGGGCGCGAGCTTGCACAGACACGGCACTTTACGGCTCAGACGGTCGATGTCCTTCATGCTGAAGTCCACGCCGCCCTCGTTTGCCACGGCCAGCAGATGGAGCACAGTGTTGGTGCTTCCGCCCATGGCTATGTCGAGCGTCATGGCATTGAGGAACGCCGTGCGCGTGGCGATGTTGCATGGCAACACGCTTTCGTCGCCGTCCTCATAGTAGGCCAGTGCGTTCTTTACTATCTGTCGGGCCGCGTCGCGGAACAGTCTGATACGGTTGGCATGCGTCGCAAGTATCGTGCCGTTGCCCGGCAGGGAGAGTCCTATCGCCTCCGTTAGCGAGTTCATCGAGTTGGCCGTGAACATGCCCGAACAGCTTCCGCATCCCGGACACGCGCACCCCTCAATCTGACGCATCTCCTCATCGCTCACCGAAGGGTCGGCACCCTTCACCATGGCAGTGATGAGGTCGGCGTTCTCGCCGCGCCACCGTCCTGCCTCCATCGGTCCGCCCGAGCAGAACACGGTCGGAATGTTGAGTCTCATTGCAGCCATGAGCATGCCCGGCGTCACCTTGTCGCAGTTGGATATGCATATCATTGCGTCGGCCTTATGCGCATTCACCATATACTCCACCGAGTCGGCGATGATGTCGCGCGAGGGAAGCGAATAGAGCATTCCGTCGTGTCCCATGGCGATGCCGTCGTCGATGGCAATCGTGTTGAACTCCGCGGCATAACATCCCATGCTTTCTATCTCTTTCTTTACAATCTGTCCAATCTCGTGCAGATGCGTATGTCCCGGCACAAACTGCGTGAACGAGTTCACCACAGCTATGATAGGCTTGCCGAACTGTTCGTGCTTCATGCCCGTGGCAACCCACAGTGCCCTTGCTCCGGCCATGCGTCGGCCCTCTGTACACACTGCACTTCTCAACTTGTGTTTCATCTCTGTTCTCCCTTTCAGTTCCAATCCGCACTACAGTTCATCTACGTATGCGGTGGAACGCTAACCATATAAAAATAACAAACACCGCCATACGCGTCGCCTCATGCGACACATAAGCCTACGACGGCTTTTCAGACGGTCTGCATGCAAAGGTAGTCAGTTTTTGTGTAAAGAACAAACAAACCGTCATTATTTATTTGATAAAAATATCAATTTAACAACAAAACAATAATAAATATTGCAATTCAAAAGAAAATACCGCACATTTTGAGGCGTTTTGTGCAATATTCGACCTGCCATATCACGGCAACCGGCCTGTCGCCACAACGCAAACAGAAAACAAAGACTGCCCGCAGAGCACGACACGGGAACATCCTCAAGACCACACCAATAAGCATAATCGTACGCGATTCTGCAAAAATAATACAGTCCATATAAAAGCATTACGACTAACTTTGCATACAGAATAAACCTAAAAACAAAAACACAATGATAAGAGACAGATTTTTTATTGTCATTGCCATATTGTTTCTGATGACATGGCAATGCCGCACCGTTGCACAGATTAAGGGCAACGAAATCACAGTAATGGTGTCGCCCGACCACGACGACTGGAACTACGGGCTCGGAGAGAAATGCGAATTCACCGTGTCGGTGTACAAGGCGCAGAACCTCTTGCGCGATGTCGTGATCGACTATGAGCTCGGACCGGTGATGTACGCCGACGTGAAGAAGGAGAACGTAAGGCTGAAGGACGGCGCATGCCGGCTGACCGGACGCATGGACAAGCCCGGATACTATCGCTGCAAGGTGCGTGCCCACTCCGGGGGACGCACATACGAGGGACTCGCCACGGTGGCCTTCGCCCCGGAGAAGATAGAAGCGGCGGCGCAGATGCCGACCGACTTCAAGGCATACTGGGAACGCAATATAAGTCAGGCGCGCCAGACTCCGCTCGACAGCCGCATGCGTCTGCTGCCCGAACGCTGCACCGACAAGGTGAACGTGTATGAAGTGAGCTTCCAGAACGAGCAATACGGCTCGCGCATCTACGGCATACTCTGCATGCCTAAGGCCGAAGGACAATATCCGGCCCTGCTGCGTGTGCCGGGAGCAGGCGTGCGTCCTTATTCGGGCGACACCTATACGGCATCCAAAGGAGCCATAACTCTGGAGATAGGCATACACGGCATACCGGTGACAATGAGCCAGGACGTGTACGACCGGCTTGCCGACGGCGCGCTGCGCGAGTACTACCGCTTCAACACCGACAACTCCACATCGTTCTACTATCGCCGCGTGGTGCTCGGCGTGATACGTGCCATCGACTTCATCGACCAACTGCCGCAATACAACCACAAGGCTCTCGGAGTGACAGGTTCGAGCCAGGGCGGCGCACTTTCGATAATGGCAGCCGGACTTGACAGCCGCGTGACGTGCTATGCAGCCGTGCATCCAGCCCTGTGCGACCACGAGGCGTTTCTCAAAGGCAGGGCTGGCGGATGGCCGCATTATTACTATTACGACACGAAACCGTCAGACAAGACCATTGAGAACATACGCCACTACGACGTGGTGAACTTCGCGCGCTGCATCACGGTGCCCGGTTGGTTCAGCTGGGGATACAACGACGAAGTGTGTCCGCCTACTTCAATGCAGGCTGCCTACAATGCGGTGAAGGCACCGAAGGAGTTCAAGCCTTACCTGCAGACAGGTCATTACTGGTATCAGGAACAATGGGACGAATGGTGTGAATGGATTTGGAATAAACTCGGAATATATGAATAAACGCACGATCATTATGACAGCAACCTCAGCAATGGCTGCCGTGGTCATGGCGCAGACGGCCGTAAAGCCCGCCATACCGCAAGACAAGGAAATAGAACGAAAAGTGGAGAAAACGCTCGCCGGCATGACTCTCGACGAGAAGATAGGTCAGATGTGCGAGATAACGGTCGATGTGGTGACCGACTGGAGCTCACCCGATGACTTCAGACTGAGCCGCGAGAAGCTCGACACCATCATCCGCCAGTATAAGGTAGGCTCCATTCTGAACGTTCCGCTCAGCGTGGCGCAGACCAAGGAGAAATGGGCTGAGTCGATAGCCGAGATTCAGAAGATGTCGATGGAAGCCATCGGCATACCGTGTGTTTATGGTGTCGACCAGATACACGGCACCACCTACACGCTCGGCAGCACGCTCTTCCCGCAACCGATAAACCAGGCGGCGAGCTTCAACCGCGCCATACCCTACCGCGTTTCACAAGTGTGTGCCTACGAGTCGCGCGCATGCGACATACCGTGGATATACGCTCCGGTGATGGACCTCGGGCGCAATCCGGTGTGGCCGCGCATGTGGGAGTCGTTCGGTGAGGACTGCTACGTCAACGCTGTGATGGGAAGCCGGGCGGTAAAAGGATTCCAGGGCGACGACCCAACCACATAGGACCTGAGAACGTGGCTGCCTGCATGAAGCACTTCATGGCCTACGGTGTGCCCGTGACAGGTCGCGACCGCACTCCGTCGGCCGTGGGCGAGAGGGAGATGCGCGAGAAATATTTCATGCCTTTCCTCCATGCGGCGCGTGCCGGAGCACTGACGCTCATGCCCAACTCGTCCATCAACATGGGCATTCCGTTCCATGCCAACAAGACTCTGCTCACCGACTGGCTGAAGGAGGGCCTCAACTGGGACGGCATGATTGTGACCGACTGGGCCGACATCAACAATCTGTGCGTACGCGACCACATAGCCGCCACTAAGAAGGACGCCATACGCATAGCCATAAACGCCGGCATCGACATGTCGATGGTGCCCTATGACGTCAGTTTCTGCGACGACCTGAAGGAGCTCGTGAACGAAGGCAAGGTGAGCATGAGCCGCATAGACGACGCCGTGCGACGCATACTCCGACTGAAATACCGTCTTAATCTTTTCAATCGTCCCGACACCCGGCCGGCAGACTATCCTGACTTCGGCTGCAAGGAGTGGGCCGACGAGGCGCGCACATTCGCCACTGAGTCGCAGGTGCTGCTGAAGAACGACGACAACACGCTGCCTCTGCGCGAGGGAACGAGAATACTCCTCACCGGCCCCAACGCCAATTCCATGCGCTGCCTCAACGGCGGATGGTCGTACTCATGGCAGGGCGACAAGGCCGACGAGTGTGCAGCGCAGTACAACACCATATACGAAGCCATGTGCAACCGCTTCGGAAGCGACAACGTGAAGCTCGTGGAGGGCGTGAGCTACAAGAAAGGCGGAAAGATAGACGAGATGGGAACGACAGACATAGAGGCTGCCGTGAACGCCGCAAGCGATGCCGACGTAATCGTGGCGTGCATAGGCGAGACATCTTATGCCGAGACTCCGGGCAACATATCCGACCTCTGGCTGCCCGACGCACAGCGCAGCCTGGTGAAGGCTCTCGCCGCAACGGGCAAGCCCGTAGTGCTCATACTCAACGAGGGACGCCCACGCATCATCAGCGACATTGTGCCGCTGGCAAAGGCGGTGATAGATATCATGCTGCCAGGCAACTACGGTGGCGACGCCCTCGCCTCGCTGCTTGCAGGCGACAGCAACTTCTCGGCAAAGCTGCCTTTCACCTATCCGAGTCATCCTAACTCGCTGACCACCTACGACCACAAGCCGTGTGAGAACATGGGACAGATGGACGGCAACTACAACTACGAAGCCGTGATAGACGTGCAGTGGCCCTTCGGCGCAGGCATGAGCTACACGGCGTTCGCCTACGACAACCTGCGCGCCGACAAGACCGACTTCGGTGCCGGTGACACTCTGACGTTCAGCATCGACATCACCAACACCGGCGACCGCGACGGAAAGGAACCCGTGCTGCTCTACTCGTCGGACGTGGTGGCAAGTCTGTCGCCCGACAACAGACGGTTGCGCCAGTTTGGCAAGGTGGAGCTGAAGGCGGGCGAACGCCGCACAGTGAAGATGAGCATCAAGGCTTCTGACCTTGCGTTTGTCGGAGCCGACGGCCGATGGACTCTTGAGGAGGGCGACTTCGTCATGACCTGCGGCGGACAGAATATCACCATACACTGCAACGAGACAAAGACATGGGACACACCCAACATATAAAACCAGAAATCATGCACAGAACATCATTGATGGCCGCGCTGGCCATAGCACTCATGCCGCACTGCGGAGCCTATGCGAAAATAAAAACCGCACCGCTCATAGCGCCGGGCATGGTGATACAGCAGAACAGCGACGTGCGCCTCTTCACCGTACCCAAGACACAGAGCTGGCAGCCTGCCGACTCGTGCGGCGGACGGTGGATGAGGTCTGAACCGCGTAACGCCGCCGAGTTCAGTGCCACGGTCTACCACTTCGCCACGACGCTGAGCCGTGCGCTCGACGTGCCTGTGGGCGTGGTGGTGTGCGCCTACGGCGGCTCGAGAGTGGAGAGCTGGATGAAGCGCAGCCTGCTCGAGGAATTCCCTGACATAAGTCTCAAGCGCGAGGATGTGGAAAAGGAGCAGGAGTGGTCGCGCCCCTTGCTCATGTACAACGCCATGTTCCACCCCGTGGCATCCTATACATACAAAGGCATAATCTGGTATCAGGGTGAGTCGAACACCGGCAGCTACCGGACATACGCCGACCGTCTGGCACTCATGGTGAAGTCGTGGAGAGAGGAACTCGGCCTTGGCGACATACCGTTCTACAGCGTCGAGATAGCGCCATACGAGGGCTACGGCGGCAGCGGTCCATTCCTTCGCGAGCAACAGCACCGCTCGGCCGGACTCATACCAAACTCTGCCTGCATATCCACCAACGACCTTGTGGAGCCTTACGAGTGCGGACAGATTCATCCGAAGAAGAAACGAGAGGTGGGCATGCGCCTCGCCCTGACGGCACTAAACAGGTGTTACGGCCACTCATGGCTGCCGTGCGAGGGACCGTGCTACAGGGATATGCGCACCGAAGGCAGCACCGCCATTCTTACGTTCGACCACGTGTCGGGTGGCTTCAGCCGCGACCGTGGCATCACGGGCTTCGAGGTGGCAGGCGACGACCGCGTGTTCCATCCCGCCGACGAGGTGCGCATAGT